>Ga0163215_100120_pt1 | contig 228665 bp, 212 predicted proteins | sample SynspAceP_FD_185934 | JGI IMG/M metagenome (GOLD analysis project Ga0163215, IMG submission 185934) | Saline lake microbial communities from Ace Lake in Antarctica - Synechococcus sp. Ace-P (Hybrid Assembly) | ecosystem: Environmental > Aquatic > Non-marine Saline and Alkaline > Saline | place... | reverse complement strand
CATTGCGCGATAGAGACAGAAATCGCCAGGCTTGGGAATCCCACCACAACCAGATGAGTCAATTCGACGCAACAACGACGTGTCCCGCAAACCTCAACTTGCCCGAGGTTTTGCCCCTGTTACGTTTCATCCGTGAGACGGATGGCGCAGTGACAGCAGATTGGGTCGTTCTGACCGCCCTTGCCGTAACCCTTTTGTCCGCCGGTTGGGGATCACTTCGTGATGGCACGACATCACTGGCTTCGGATACCAGCGAATACATGACCACCTATCGGGACTGATCCAGAAAATTTGCCGCCTGCAATCGCCGAACAGGTGCAGGCAATGCGCCGGACAGGTCTTAGCCTGACCCGACAGCGCGCAAACCCGACAACACCCCACCATCATCACGCAGATTTCAGCCGACATCCCCCTTGCGCCGTTGCGGGACCTGTCAAGCTGGCTTAAGACTCGGACATGATCCGCAACCATCTGATCCCCTGTCTGCTTGCCACCCTGCTGGCCGCGCCGATGGCGCAAGCCCACCCCCATGTTTTTGTGAAGACAGGCCTACGGCTGGTGTCAGATGACACGGGCAAACTTGTCGGGGTCGAGGTCAGCTGGACATATGATGATTTTTATTCCCTGCTTTTGCTCGAAGACATGGGGCTGGACAACGACGGCGATGGTCGGTTGTCCCCGTCCGAACTGGGTCGCCTAGACGGGTTCGATCTGAACTGGGTCGAGGGCTATCTGGGCGATCTTTATATGACAGCGGCTGATGCGCCAGTCACACTGGGTGTGCCGGAAAGCCGGGGCACCGATGTTGTCGCAGGCCAGATCGTCACCCGCCATTTCCGCGCTTTTGCTCCGCAGGACGGGCCAGTGACCCTGCGCGCCTATGACCCGAGTTTTTATACCGCCTATGATCTTGATGGTGGTGTCACGGTGCCGGAGGGATGCAACGTGACTATCCAGCCCGCCGATCTGGACCGCGCCTACACGCTGGTGGAAGAGGCGCTGTATGCCAATCCTGCTATGCCGGACGATGAGTACCCCGAGGTGGGCGATGCCTTTGCCGATGTCGTCGAGGTGGCATGCAACGCGTGATCAGGTCCCCTCTGGCGTTGCTGGCCCTGGGCCTGATCGCAGGCTTGGCTATCTGGCTTTGGGGCATGGGAGGGATGACAGCGCTGGAGCGTTGGGCCGCTGACGGGCAGCGCGATGCACAAAACGCCATGGCAGGGCTGTTGCGACAACTCAGGGCCGGTGACAGTGCTGCGCTGTTGGGCCTGTTGGGTTTCTGTTTCGCCTACGGGTTCTTCCATGCGGCTGGTCCCGGACATGGCAAGATCCTGATCGGCGGCTACGGGCTGGGCCGCAGGGTCCCTGTGGGGCGGCTGGCAGGGCTGGCGCTGCTATCAAGCATGGCACAGGCGGCTACAGCCGTCGCGCTGGTCTATGGCGGCGTGTTTATTCTGGACTGGTCGCGCGAGCGCATGGTCAACGCGGCCGAGGCCTGGCTTGCCCCGCTCAGCTATGTCCTGATCGGGATGGTCGGGATGTGGCTGTTGCTGCGCGGCGGTCGCAAGCTGTGGTCACAGCGCGCAACGGCGGCAAAGCACAGCGTCGGCCATCATGCGCACGATCAAGATCACGGGCACAGCAACGGGCACAACCACGACCATACGGGCGATGCCTGCGCGTCCTGCGGGCACAAACACGGCCCCACGCTGGAAGAGGCCGCACAAGTGCGGTCGCTGCGCGACGCACTTGTGCTGATCGGTGCCGTGGCCGTGCGGCCCTGCACGGGGGCGTTGTTTCTGCTGATCCTCACATGGCGCATGGGTATTGATGCGGCAGGCATCGCCGGGGCTTTCGCCATGGGGCTTGGCACAGCCAGCATCACGGTGCTTGTCGCTGTGGTGTCAGTCACCGCCCGTGAAAGCACGCTGGCGCAGATGGCAAGCGGTCCAGCCACCCTGCGGGCCCTGTCTTTGATCGAAATTGCCGCGGGCCTTCTTGTGGTGCTTGTCGCAGCACAACTGTTTTCCAGCGCCATCTGAACGGGCCGGACAGGTCCGGCCCTGCCAAACTGCTATATCTGCCCCGCCATTGGGACGTTACTTGATAATGACCTCGTCCCGAACAAACATGTTGGACCATGCGCGATCGACCAAAGCAGGGTTCATCTGGTTGGGGATGCCCTCGAACTGACAGATCGCGATCATCTGGTCGATCAGAAAGACCGGCTGATAGTTCGCATAGACATTATTGATGGTGGGATATTTCACCTTCAGCAGATGCACCAATGTCGCCTCGTCCAGCGGCATGCCTTTCTTGCGCGCCACCAGCGCGAAGATCTTGAGGAAGTTTTCCTGATTGGGGCCGTCAATCTTGATCTTGTAGAAAATCCGGCGCAGCGCGGCCTGATCGAAAATCGCATTGGGGTGGAAGTTGGTCGAGAACACCACCAGCGTATCAAAGGGCACTTCGAACTTCTCGCCCGATTGCAGGGCAAGGATATCCTTGCTTTCCTCCAGCGGCACGATCCAGCGGTTGACCAGAGCTTGCGGTGGCTCGGCCTGACGGCCAAGGTCGTCGACGATGAAGATGCCCCCTGTCGCCTTGAGCTGCAAAGGCGCCTGATAGGTACGGGCCGTCGGATTATAGACCAGATCCAGCATTGAAAGGTTCAATTCGCCCCCTGTGATCACCGTGGGGCGTTCACAGCGGACATAGCGCGTGTCAAAGGTCCGTCTGCGGCGCAGGGAACCGGGCTCGTCCATCTCGACCTCGGCCGAGGAATGCACGATCGGATCATAGACCGTAATCACCTGCCCCGCATATTCGATTGCGCGCGGCACATAGACCTTGTCGCCCATCGCATCGCGAATCCCGTTCGAGATCGAGGACTTCCCGTTGCCCGGCGGGCCGTACATCAGGATAGACCGGCCCGAGCTGACCGCAGGGCCAAGATTGGACAACAGATCGTCAGGCAGGATCAGATGGCCCATCGCATTGGTCAACTGGGCACGGGTGATGTGCACATCGCGGATGGACTGGCGCTTGACCTGTTCGGCATAGACCGCCAGCGGCACCGGCATAGCGCCGAAATATTCCGATTGTGACAGCGCATCTAGCGCGCGCGCCTTGCCCGCATCTGTCAGCTGATAGGCCATTTCACTGCCGGAATTGGCGTTCAATGTGCCTGTCGCCTCAAGCAGACGCTGCTCGCGGCCCATGTCGATCAGTTCCTGCGTGACCTGACGCGGCAGGCAGATCGCCTCGGCCACGTCGGACACAGTGTTCACGTTCTTGCGGAAAATCGTCTTGAGAAGAATGTCCCGCATCATCACAAGCGGAAGCCGCATCTGCTCGATACTGGCAGGCGGAGGCGGTGCAATGACACTGGTCTGTGTTTGGGTGATCTGCATATTCATAGGATGGCCTGTCCGTTATGCGGGTCGGGTGCCGAATGGCTGGACTAAGATGTGCCGCGTCAAAGTGGCAAAATAATGGAAACGCAGAGAAATTGCTGACAGGTGCGCTTTGTGGCGCAGTGCGGGTCGCGGGCAACGCGTTTTCTCAGCTTCCGTACAGGGCAGACATGCCAAGATAGATCGACAATGTGCTGCCAAGCGACAGGCCCATGGGAAAGTCTTTCTTGCGTTCCCAGCTTTCCCAACCGGGTGCCAGATTGCGCAGCCGGGTACGGCCTGCAACGCGGTGCGTGATCATGGCGGCCAACAGGTTCAGCGCCAAAAGCATCAAGACGAACGTGGCATCCTGCAGCATCACAAAAGGTGCTGCAGCGGCGGCAAACTTGGCATCACCCGCGCCAAAGGCACCGGCTGCGGTCAGCACGATGCCCACCAGCAGGACAACAACCAGATGCAACAACTGCGTCACAAGCAACGACAGTGGCAAAACCCAGACCCCGACCAGCAGAAACACTGCGACAAGGGTCAGAACAGCCTTGTTGGGAATTCGCATCGCGCGCAAATCACTGAGGATCACCCAAAAACAGATCGGCAGGCTTGCGATGAAAAACCATAGACCTGCCCGCGCGGGCAGGTCGATTGTGGCGCTCATCGACGAAGGGTCCGTGGCAAAAGCTTGCAACATCGGGCGCGACCGGATCAGCCGCGCACGTTGTTTTCAAGGGCCGCAAGACTGCGGACCGCCTCGTCGAAATGCTGCGGATGGGTCTGGACCGCATCGCGGAGCAGGCCTTTGGCGGTTTCGACATCGCCCTGTTTCACCGCGCTCAGCCCCATCGTGTGCAGCAATTGCGCCCGTTCCAACTGGGTCATCGGCACCACGGGAAGGTTGTAATTGCGCTGCGCTGCGCGGGCCAGAACAAGGTTGTTCTTTGCGGTAAACAGTTTGTTGTCCTGACGGATAGCATCGGTGAACAGGCGCTCTGCCTCGGGATAGGCACCGCGGGTCAGTTTCGAGTAACCCCAGTTGTTCATCACACCGGCAGGCAAAGTGGTCAGCCCCATCGCAATTTCATAGAAACTGTCGGCGCGTTTCCAATCCTTGTTGGCATCGGCAACCATCGCTTCCAGCCGGTAGCGCTTGAAGGTCTCGTAGGTCGGTGGCACGGCGTTCAGCGCGGCTTTGGCACCGTCCCAATCGCTGGCGCGGATCAGGGCATCGGCCAGCTCGACCCTGTCCTCATTCGTCGCTTGGGGGTGTTTGATGACATTGCGCCATGCCACAGCCGCCTCGACGGGGCGCTGCGCGCGCACCAGCGATTGCGCCAGTCCACGTTGCAGATCAACCCTGTCGGGCTGTTCGGCGGAGGTGCGTGTGAAATAAACGACCGCTTCATTCGGGTCTGCCACGGTCAACATGATGTCGCCAAGGTTGCTTTCATCAACAACATTTACGGCCTGCATGGCGCGGTCAACGTCGTTTTGTCCGGAATTCTGGCAAGCTGCCAGACCGAAAGCCCCTGTCAGACACAAGGTCAGGAAAATAGGGTGGCGCATTTTGCGTCCTTTATTGCTGCTCTGCCGTCTTATTGGACCCGACGCAGCAGAAAATCGCTACTGCCACGCCGGACCATTTTGTAGTCCTGTTCTACAATATCATAGTCCGGATTTTCAGTTTTTGCGAGTGCCAAGCGCAGATTGTCGCGGATTGAGTCACTTTCGCCATTATCCAGCGCATAGGCGCGCCGGAAAACTTGCCCGGCCTCGGCCGTTTCACCCTTTTCCATCAGCACGACGCCCAGATTGTTCCACGTCTGGGGGATCGCTTCATCTGTGGCGATGGCACGGCGCAGCAGGGCTTCGGCTTGCCCCAGACGCCCCAACCCCAGATTGGCACTGCCGAGGGCCGACAGAACATCGACGCTCAACCCGTCCTGTGCCGCAGCACGGGTGAACGCCTTGAGCGCCAGTTCGAATTCTCCGGCTTCCATCAAACGGTGACCGACAAGCAATCCATCCGCAGCCTCTGCGCCCGGACGGATACCCGGCGCATAGGGGCTGTCACGCGACGCACTCAGGCCGCCCGAAGAACAGGCGGCCAGGGTCAGGATGATCCCCAAAGTGAAGGCGGACCGAAATCCGCGCGGGCGTGATGCCATGATAAGCTTACATGTTCCCCAGATTCTGGATCCCCACCACCGAAGGCCCGACCAGAATGATCAGAAGTGGCGGCACGGTCAGCATCATAGTGACAAGTGTCATCTTGGTAGGCAACTTGTTTGCCTTTTCTTCCGCACGCATCACGCGTTTGTCACGCATTTCATCGGCATAGACCCGCAGCGCGTCCGCGATCGAGGTACCGAACGTGGCCGATTGCACAAGCACGGTCACAAAGCTTGAAATATCGCTGACCCCGCAGCGCTCGCCCATATCGGCCAGCACCGAGGGTTTGTCCTTGCCGGCCTTGATCTCGTGGCTGACGATCTCGAATTCATCCGAGAGCGAGGGATAGGAGGCGCGCAATTCGCGGGCAACGCGGATGATCGACTGATCCAGCGATTGCCCCGCCTCGACGCAGACCAGCATCATGTCGAGTGCATCTGGAAAGCCTGATGTGATCTCTTCCTGACGCTGCTGCTGGCGCTTGGTCACCCAGTATTTCGGGATCATGTAGCCGACGATGCCCGGACCCAGAATATACATCATCGCGTCTTGCGTAGTTGTATCTGGCTTGCCTGCGAAGTTCATCAGATAGTAGGCCACGCCACCGATAAGGAACAAAATACCAAGAGCAAATTGCGCGAAATGGAAGAAACGCACAGCATCCTTGCTTCGATAGCCCGCCTGCATCAATTTCATGCGAACAGCAGAGTATTCCACCTCGTTCTGCGGCTCCAGAAAAGTCGAGTATTTCTGCAGCTTGTCATTGCCTTTGGACGACCGAAGCGCCTTGCCGGTGGCGGCTGTATCGCGGGCCGAATTGGCGGTCTCGCGCAGCTTGTCCAGCGGGTCCTTGCGCGGATTCAGCATCATCGGGATCGTGGCAAGGATCAGGACAAGGCCCAACCCGCCGACCAGAATCATCGGGCCCATGTCGCCGAACTGTTCGGTCACAAGGTTCATGATCGCATCCATTGTTCTACCCTCAGACCTTGATGTCGGTCAGCATGCGCATCACGATCAGGTTGGCCGCCAGAAACACACCAACAGCGATACAGGCGGGGATAAACCAGGGATGATCCATCACCGCATCATAGTAGTTGGGGTCCATCACATTGATCGCGATCAGCGCGAAGACAGGAAAGCCGGACAGGAACTTGCCCGACCACTGCGCCTCGGCGGTGATGGCCTTGACGCGGCGGAACAGACGGAAACGGGCGCGGATCACACGCGACAGACCGGCCAGAATTTCTGCAAGATTACCACCCGACTGCTGCTGGATCGTCACGGCAACCGCCAGAAAACGCAGATCCTGCATATCCAGACGTTCGGCCATATCCTTGAGCGCCTCGCCGATATCGCGGCCATAGGCGGATTCGTCCGCGATGATACCGAATTCGGTGGCCAACGGGTCGGCCACTTCCTTGGCGACAATCTGGATCGCCGAGGAAAAGGGATGGCCCACGCGTAAAGAGCGCACCATAAGTTCGACCGCATCCGGCAATTGTTCCTCGATCATCGAGACACGTTTGTTGGCTTTGGAATTAACCCAGAAATAAACGCCCCCTACCCCGATGCCGACCGACAAAAGCGCGCGGATCGGGGGTTCGGATTCCGTGCCGATGGTCAGACCCAGAAACGACACGACGCTGACGCCCGCCATGATCATGATCAGTTGGATCGGCGTGAAGGCAATGGCCGCTTTCTGGGCGCGGTCCGCAAGCATCGAATACAACGGGATCGAGCGTGAATTCATGTGCTGGCGCATTTCCTTGCGCAGCGTCTCCATCACCTCTTCGCGGCGTGTGCCTTTTTCCAGCATCTCCAAGCGGCGGTTGACCCGGTTGTTCAGGCTGATCGACTTGCCGAAAACCACCAGATACAGCCCTTCGACCAGCACCAGAACGCCGACGAATATCAGACCGTAGATAAGGGGTTCGATGCTGATGGACATGGAAATTACTCCGCTGCGATGGGTTCAAAGATGGATGCGGGCAGGTCGTATCCCCACAGACGGAAGCGTTCCGAGAAGTGGCTTCTGACGCCGGTGGCTGTGAAATGGCCGATGATCTTGTTGTCAGGTGTCAAACCGACGCGCTGGAACTTGAACACCTCCTGCATCGAGATCACCTCGCCCTCCATGCCGGTCAGTTCCGTGATCGAGGTCATGCGCCGGCTGCCGTCCTGAAGACGGTTGACCTGCACAATCAGGTTCACAGCGCTGGCGATCTGGCTGCGTACAGCCTTGATGGGCATTTCGATACCCGCCATTGCAATCATGTTTTCAAGACGGCTTACACCATCACGGGCCGAGTTGGCGTGGATCGTCGTCATTGATCCGTCATGACCTGTGTTCATGGCCTGCAACATGTCGATCACTTCCTCGCCGCGGGTTTCGCCGACGATGATCCGGTCCGGTCGCATCCGCAGCGCGTTGCGCAGACAGTCGCGCTGCGTGACAGCCCCCTTGCCTTCGACGTTGGGTGGGCGGCTTTCCATCCGACCCACATGGACCTGTTGCAACTGCAGTTCCGCCGTATCCTCGATTGTCAGGATACGTTCGGCATTGTCGATGAATGACGACAAGGCGTTCAACGTCGTCGTCTTACCCGAACCTGTACCGCCGGACACGATAATGTTCAGACGCGTGGCCACAGCCGCTTGCAGATAGGCGGCCATTTCTTCGGAAAAGGCCCCGAAACGGACCAGATCATCAATCGCCAGCTTTTCCTTTTTGAACTTCCGGATGGACACCAGCGATCCGTCCACCGCCACAGGCGGCACCATCGCGTTGAAGCGCGATCCGTCAGCAAGACGGGCGTCGACATAGGGGTTGGATTCGTCGACCCGCCGTCCCACCGCCGACACGATCTTGTCGATGATCCTGAGCAGATGCTTTTCATCCTTGAAGGTGACGTCTGTCAGTTCCAGTTTGCCGTTGCGTTCCACAAAGATGCGGCGCGGACCGTTGACCAGAATATCGTTGACGCTGTCATCCTTGAGCAGGGTCTCCAGCGGACCAAGCCCTTTGACCTCGTCATACAGTTCCTGCGTCAGCTGCGTGCGATCCTCGCGGTTCAACACGATTCCCTTTTCCTCAAGCACTTCGGACGCGATCGAGGTGATCTCGGCGCGCAGATCGCTTTCGCTTGCTGTATCCAGCGCGCTGAGGTTCAGGTTGTCCAGCAGTGACCGGTGCAGTTCCAGCTTGATCTCGCCAAGCCGTTCGCGACGCTTGCGGTCGCGGTCCATCGCCAAGGTCTGTTCCGGAGCAACGGCCAGCGCACGGCGCATAGACGCGGGCTGGCCTGACAGCGCAGCCTCCACAGGGCGTGTCACTGGCTTTGGGACGGGCTTTCCAGTTGGCATTATGCTTTTGGCAGCCGCATCTGTGCTGCCGGATTTCTTGTAACGTGAAAACATCTATGTCTTCCCCATATTCCGGTTCAGGCTGCGTCAGCTTCGCTTTGGCCAAGCGCGTGCAGTGACAGCGCCAGCTTTGCGATTTCCTTACGTAGCGGGTTCTTGGCGGCACTCAGCGCCAGCGGTGTCCCGTGATCGGCCCCTTGCGTCACCTGTTTGCCGCCATCGGGCAGCAACAGGTCGATGGATATGCCAAGGCTTTCCGACATGCGTTTGACGCGGCTTTTGCCGCTCAGGTCGGTAAAGCCGGGCGCGCGGTTGAGCGCGAAACGCAATTTCTGGAAGGGCAGGTCTTCGGCCTGCAACGCGCGCTTGAGGCGCAGCGCGTTCTGGGCCGACCGCATATCCAGCTCCAGCAAAGCGAAATAGATATGTGCGCTATTCAGCACCGCTTCGGTCCACTGGACCAGCGTGCGCGGCATGTCGATCACGACATAATCGAAATTTTGGCGGGCCATCGCAATGATCCGGTTGATATCATCCGAACCAATCAGATCCAGCGGCACCATGTCCGCAGGCGAGGTCAGGACCAGCAATTTTTCCTCATAGCCGATCATGGCTGCTGTGAAACTGTCGCTATCCATCGACTCGGTATCGGACAGAAGCTCGAACACCGCCTCGCGGCGCGGCAGATCCAGAAAGGTCGAGACCGAGCCATATTGCAGGTCCAGATCAATCAGGCAGACCCGCGGATTCGTCTTTCCCTTCTTGGCGACGTTGCACAGCTCCCACGCCAGATTGACGGCAAACGTCGTGGCACCGGTTCCGCCCGACAGCCCTTGCACCGCCATCACAACACCTTCGCGGTCCTGGCTTGATTTGCGCGGCCCCGCTGCCGGGCCTGCATCCGTCTGTGGCAGGATCGGCGCAGGGTCGGGCGCACGAATGCGCTGGATAGCAGCCTCAAGCTCGTTTTCGGGCAACGGATAGGGCACGAATTCATCGGCCCCCTGACGTAGCAACTGATGCAGGGCGGCGGGACTGACATCCTCGGCAATCAGGATCACACGAATATTGCGGCTGCGCGCCTGATGAATGATCTCACCCAACAGGACAAGATCGTCCTCGTCTTCCTGATCCATGGCAATAGCCACGAATTCCAACGCTTCCGCATCGGGTTGCGTAAAAAAGGCCAATGCTTCGCCAAAACCCAGGTCGCCCCAGTTTTCGCCCAGCGCCGTTTCCATATCCTCGATCAGAAGGTCGAAATTCTGCACATCCCGACTGATTGTGCAGGCCACAATGGGCGCGGGTTCCTGAGAATGGTGAACATTGCTACTCATCTTGCCTCAATCCTTTGACCTCGGGGGCTGTCGTCTGGCAAGGCAGGTACATACTGAACCTCTGGCGGGTTCATTCCTATTCCGGCATCCGACCACCCGTGCCCGGCACCTGCCGGACAAAGCTAACCCATTGCAGGCAGGGTCGCGGAAAATCTAGGCAACATTAGGGCCAAAACATCGTAATTGTACGGTATCATTGGACGATCAAACCGGATCACGGCTCTTTAAACGGCCATTTCGCAGCAATTTAATGCAATCGTGGCGGTCAGATGGCGGTGGCGGAATCGCGACAAACGGGAACTATCCGCGTAAACGCCAGCCACAACAGGCTGACCCTTTAAACCGCCCGACTTAAAACCGCCCGACTTGCGATCACTCGCGTGAACCGGGCCTGTCAGAAAAACCCGAAAGGGTGCTGACAGGGACCGCGCTGTTCACATATTCGCGGTAAACGACTTGCGCGTATTTTCCGTCCAACAGGCTTTCGCCTTTTTCGAAGACGCCCGAAACCTCGGTCACGGTGCGCCGGTTGCGTACCTCGCGGCCTTCGGTCACGATCAGTGGCTGTGTCTTGCCATAGGAAACGACAGCCTCAAGCCTTGCGCGACTGATCCCCTGACCTGTCAGAAACGCAACCACGGCTTGCGCGCGGCGCAGACCAAGCGTCTTGTTATACGCATCAGAGCCAACCAGATCGGTATGGCCATAAACGCGGAAACGCACCTCGGGGAATTGTCTGATCCAGTTGGCCTGCTCGCGCAGCGTATCACGCGCCGCACCGTCCAGCTCAGCCGAATTGAAGGCGAAGTTCACCATCGGCGAGACTTCCTGCGAGAAGCGGCGCGACATGTCGATGATGAAACCTTGCCGGTTTGTCATCGCCTGGGTGTTGTTCATCGTGGCGTTGCCAAATGAACCACTGTCGATCGTCGAACCAGCCTCGCTGTTGAAATTGCGATAGATAGGATCGTTGCTGGAACAGGCACTGGCTGCCAACACGCCGATCAATGCGAGTGTTTTGTACATGTTCCCAGTCATCCGTTCAGTCCATCACATAGCCATAAGAGCCGTTGAAATCCTGTTTGGCAACCTCGCCTGCGGCGCCGCGCAGGGCAGGCTGACCATCACGCGCAACGCGTCCGAACAGGAACAGATCACGCTCGCTGGGCGGGCGGATCCTGTCGGTGGGCAGGGCCAGCGCCTCGCCACGGGTCGGGGTTACCAGATGGGCAGTCACGATGATGACCAACTCGGATTGCGCGCGGCGGTAATCCGAACTGCGAAACAGCGCCCCCAGAACCGGAATGTCGCCAAGCCATGGCACCTGACTGGCCGTATCGCGGAAGTCGTCCTGCAACAGGCCTGCGACGGCAAAGCTTTCGCCATCGCGCAATTCGACCGTCGTCGATGTCTCGCGCCGCTGGAAGGCATCAATGCGGAAGGAGTTCAACTGGATACCGTTGGACGGGTCCAGCGAGGACACGGCCGCCATCATCTCGAGGTTGATCAGATCACCGTCGACAACGCGGGGCACAAAGTTCAGTTCGATCCCGAAGGGTTTGAATTCAATGGTAATCGTGCCGCCATCCTGTGCGATAGGTACAGGATATTCACCACCCGCCAGAAACTTTGCTTCCTGTCCCGACAGCGCAACAAGGTTCGGCTCCGCCAATGTGCGGACGGCGCCTTTGCTTTCAAGCGCTTCCAGAAGAATGCCGACCTCGACAGCCCCTGCGCCAAAGCCCAGAAGCATGGCACCGTTATTTCTATTGGATTGCGGAATGCTTCCCGTCAGACCACCTGTTTGAGCAGCCAGGTTGTTCAACGTGTTGCTACCGCCGGACACACCCAGATTGTTGCTGAAGGCGCTGCCGTTCAAGGCCAGCGAAGCACTGAGGGATTTGGACACGCTGCGCTGCATTTCCGCAAAGCGCACCTTGAGCATTACCTGCTGCACGCCACCCACGGACATCAGATTTGATACACGCTCGGGCGCATACCGTTCTGCCAGATCCAAGGCTCGTTGCAGGCGGGCCGAGCTTGAGACCGTACCCGACAGCACGATGCCATCATTCGCAGTGCGGACCTCGATTTTTTCGCCGGGCAGGATCTGCCCAAGCCGTTCCTTGAACTCGCTGATATCGGCGGCCACCCGCACATCGATGTTGGTGATCAATTGTCCGCTGGCATCCAGCAATGTCAGGGTCGTTGTGCCGGGGGATTTGCCCAGAACGTAAATCGTGCGTTCCGACAGCGAGGAGATATCTGCAATTGCAGGGTTGGCGATCGACAACTCCGCAAACGGAGTCTCGCTTTCGACCACGACCGCACGGTTCATCGGCACGTCAAGGCTGGCAGAACGGTTGTCCTGAAGCACACGCACTGTCTGCGCTTCGCCTGTGGGGGCAAACGCAATCTGACCAACCGAAAGGGCCAACCCGAACAGGGCACCCTTGATAATCTTGTCCGTTTTCATGTGACCTGCCTTTCCGATCACGCCTCGCTTGCGGGTCTTTGGCGCCCACCTTTGGCAGAACCATGGGCGATTTCCTAATTTATTGCAAGAATCAATAGCTTCAGGCGTCATACTTATGTGGATAAACAGCAACAGAGGCGAAAAAACATCTCTGGATTGCTTTGACACGAATCAAAAAGGCAGGCCTCCCGCAGAAGCCTGCCCTTTGAATGATAATGCGCGCAGGATCAGTTCGTGCAGGGAATGGGCAACTCCACGACCTCGGCACCGCGCCGCACCCGCGTTGAGCAGACGACCTCCTGCTCCACTTCGACCGGCGCCACGACCTGTGCGCGGACAAGGCCCAGCAAGCTGCGCTGATCCACCTCGATCGCCTCGGCAACTGTGTCGTCCTTGACGCCAACCAGTGCCAGCGACAAACGGCCTGTCGATTGTGCCTGTGCCAGTGCCGCCACCTGACCGGGACGCACCGAAACAGTCACAGTGCGCGCGATAGAGGCTTCGGAGTTGTCGTCATTGGCACTTTGGTCCACAGCGATCAGGCGCACATTGGCCTCGATCAGCTTGGTCACGTCGCCACGGATCTCGGCGCCCAGATCACCCGACACAACGCCCGTCCAATACACATCCACGCGGTCACCGGGCCGCAAGAAGCCCGACACACCCGAGGCGACATCGACCTTGATCGCAAAGGCGCGCATCCCGCGCTCGATCCGCGCGTTCAGTCCGGCATCCTCGCCGGGCAGACTGACCTTGGTGGCAAGGATCGCCTCGTCCTTCTCAATGATGCGCAGCACAAAGCGGGGGGCCTTGTCATTCTCGGGGAAAAGATCCTGAAGCGCGGCAAAGCTGCCTTCGGGAATCGCATTGGCTGGCCATTTCACCGCGCGCAAATCCTCTGTCTTCAGAATGTCGCCATAATTCAATATTTTCTTGGCTACAAAAACCTCGACCGTCGGAATCACTTCGGTCTGCATGCTTTGCGCTTGGGCCAATTGCTGCTGGTAGGCATCAAACTGCTTTTTCGCCATCATAACGGCAAAACCTGCCAAACCCAGACCGGCGATCAGCACGAGGCCAAAAACTGCGCGCATTGTGCTTCCTTTCCTGTTTTCATGTCCGGCAGCCCTGCATGAGGCCACGGACGTTTTCCCTCTATTGATGAGGCAGATATCGAAAGATTATGGCCAAATCTGGGAAGCGCTGCGATTTTGACGTGTCACACGGACATGTGTCACACGGACAGTTGCGCGACCTGCGGGCCACTGAACGACCGTCAAGACCACGGGCAGGCTTCGGGCAGGCTTCGGGCAGACTGACGCAACGACAAACAAGGCAGTCGTTGCACCACAGGTCCGCGCAGGGTCCAATAGGCCCATCCATAGGAGGAGAAACCCATGACCCCGCTCAAAACCACCGCGATTGCGTTGGCGCTGCTTGCCAGCCCCGTTGTTTCAGGTTCAGTATCCGCCCAAATGATAGCTCACAACCCCATCGACCAGACCCGCCCAGATGCCCCCGAACTGGCCGCTTTCGGCGACCATGTGATCGGGGTGCGGACGCTGTCCTTCACCCATCCCGACCAGATCGACATTCTGAACGTGACGGATACGGATACACCGACCTATGACCGCCCCCTGACGGTCGAGGTCTGGTATCCCGCAGCCGACGGGACCGAGGCTGGCACCACCTATGACACGGTGATCCGCGACGGGCGCACCGCAACATCCCTGTCAGGCCGTGCCGCCCGCGATGCGGCCCCCGCCGCCGAGGGATCGTTCCCGCTGGTCATCATCAGCCACGGCTATCCCGGCAACCGTTTCTTGTTGTCGCATCTGGGCGAGAACATTGCCTCCAAGGGCTATGTCGTGGCCTCGATCGACCATAGCGACAGCACTTATTCCGATCAGGCGGCCTTTGGCTCGACTTTGCTGAACCGGCCACGCGACCAGCGTTTCGTATTGGACCAGATGGCAGAACTGTCGGCCACTGCCCCCGATCTGGCCGCGATCATCGACGCAGGCAATACCGGCGTGATCGGCTATTCCATGGGTGGTTACGGCGCGCTGATCTTTGGCGGTGCCGGTGTGACGCAAGCCGCGGTTGATCTGCCTTGGGGCACGCCCAAGGGCCTGCTGGCCGCAAATCTGGCCGGATCGGACAGCCACGAGGCCATCGTGGATGAACGTGTCAAAGCGATCATCGCAATTGGCCCATGGGGTCGCCAGCACGGGTTCTGGGACGAGGCGGGGCTTGCCGGTTTGCGCGCGCCCACGATGATCATGGCAGGCTCGGTCGATGACGTGTCGATCTATCTGGCGATGCGTCAGATCTTCGAGCAAGCCACCGGCACCACGCGCCACCTGCTGACGTTTGACAACGCCAATCACAACGCGGCAGCGCCGATGCCGGCACCCGTGGAAAGCTGGCAGGCGGTCGAGGGTCTGGATTTCATCCCCTTCGATCACTACGCCGATCCGGTCTGGGACACGCTGCGGATGAACAATATCGCCCAGCATTTCGCAACCGGCTTTATGGACCTGCACCTGAAAGGTGATACCAGCAAGGCCACCTTTTTAGCGCTGACCCCGAATGCGGCAGACGGTGTCGTGGCGCTGAACGAGGATGGCACCGAAAAGCCCGAGCACAGCTACTGGCGCGGCTTTGCATCCCGCACCGCCATGGGCCTGCGGTTCGAAACCTTGCAGCCTGAATGACGGCGACAGGGCTGCCCCGCAAGGGGCGGCCTCTATTGCGCAAGATGGGGAAAACCATGCAAAGCCATCATATTGCCCTGAACGGCCAGCCCTTCCATTATCTGGAATGGGGGCCAAAAGATGCGCCAATCCTGCTGATGCTGCACGGCTTTCCCGAGTATTCCGGCGCGTGGTCCGAATTGGCCGAACGCCTGAGTGACCGCTACCGCTGCATCGCACCCGACCAGCGCGGCTATGGCCAAAGCTGGGCACCCGTCGATGTGGCCGATTATGCAACGGGCAAACTGGTGGGCGATATGGTGGCGCTGATCGACCATCTGGGCGCCGCGCCTGTCACGGTGGTCGGCCATGACTGGGGCGCATCTGTCGCCTATGTGCTGGCCGCCCGCCAGCCTGAACGGGTCGGCCGCCTGATCATCCTGAACGGCGTGCACCCCGTGCCCTTCCAGCGCGAGATGGCCGCAGGCGGGGCGCAATCGTCCGCCTCGCAATATATCCTCTGGCTGCGTCGCGACAGGGCAGAGGATCGTCTGGCCAAGGATGATTTCGGCAAGCTGCTGGATCTGTTTTCGGCCAATATGGACCTGTCATGGATGACGCCCGCGAAACTGGCCGCCTACAAGGCCGAATGGGCGCGCCCCGGCCGGATGCGCGCCATGGTCAACTGGTACCGCGCATCGCCTTTGCAAGTCGCGTCCCCCGGCCAGCCGATCACCGATCTGCCCGCCCTGCCCCGTGACGCGCTGCGCGTGCCGCAACCGCATCTTCTGATCTGGGGCACCGGTGACACGGCGCTGCTGACGGATTGTCTGGACGGATTGCAAGATCACGCCCCCGATCTGACCATCCACCGTATCGACGGGGCCGACCACTGGATCTGCCACCAGAAACCCGGCGCTGTCGCCGCGATCATCCGCGACTGGCTGGGCTGATATATCTGTCGGATCATGAGTATTTGCAGCAAGATGAATGCAGGGCGCGCGCCTGTTTCATCTTGCCGGAAATACTCATCTGCTTGGGATAAAGCAGATGCTGCCCTTCGGATGCGGGAAACCTCCAAGACCGCTTTCCCCTGACGCCTGCGTCTGACATACTGCGGCCCAACCCATAAAAAGAAGCAGTAACATGGCCAACGATCTTCTGACCGGAACCGCCCCCGACGATTACAACGCATCCTCGATCGAAGTCCTTGAAGGGCTGGAGCCTGTCCGCAAGCGCCCCGGTATGTATATCGGCGGCACGGACGAGCGCGCGTTGCATCACCTGGTGGCCGAAGTGCTGGACAATTCGATGGACGAGGCGGTGGCAGGGCATGCCAACCGTATCGAGGTGGAGTTGCAGGAGGATTACAGCGTCACCATCCGCGACAACGGGCGCGGCATCCCGATTGATCCGCATCCGAAATTCCCCGATAAAAGCGCGCTGGAGGTTATCCTGTGCACCCTGCATTCGGGCGGCAAATTCTCCGGAAAGGCCTATCAGACCTCGGGCGGTCTGCACGGCGTCGGGGCATCCGTGGTCAACGCGCTGTCGGATTCCATGGTTGTGCAGGTGGCCCGCAACAAGGAACTTTACGAGCAGCGCTTTTCGCGCGGCATCCCGCAAGGTCCGATTCAAAAGATCGGTGCCGCCCCTAACAGGCGCGGCACCACAGTGACCTTTCATGCGGACGAGCAGATTTTCGGCTCGCACCGGTTCAAACCGGCGCGGATGTTCAAATCCATCCGCTCGAAGGCCTATCTGTTCTCGGGCGTGGAAATCCGTTGGAAATCCGCGATCAATGACGGCGAGACTCCGCAAGAGGCCGTGTTTCATTTTCCGGGCGGCCTGTCGGATTACCTGAACGAAACATTGGGCAAAGCCTCGACCTATGCTGACCGGCCCTTTGCCGGCACCGTGGAATTCAGGGAAAAGTTCAATGTTCCCGGCAAGGTGGAATGGGCGATCAACTGGACGCCTGCACGCGACGGGTTCATCCAGTCCTATTGCAACACGGTTCCCACCCCCGAAGGCGGCACGCATGAGGCGGGATTCTGGGCGGCGATCCTGAAAGGTATACGCGCTTACGGCGAGTTGGTGAACAACCGCAAAGCCAAGGAAATCACCCGCGAGGATCTGATCACCGGCGGTTGCGCGCTGGTCAGTTGCTTCATCAGCGAGCCGGAATTCGTGGGCCAAACCAAAGACCGGCTGGCCACGGTGGAAGCTGCGCGTCTGGTCGAAAATTCAGTGCGCGACCATTTCGACAACTGGCTGGCGGCGGATACGAAATCTGCAGGCGCGATCCTTGATTTCATGGTGCTGCGCGCCGAGGAACGGTTGCGCCGCCGTCAGGAAAAAGAGACCCAGCGCAAGACCGCTACGAAAAAGCTGCGTCTGCCCGGCAAACTGGTGGATTGCACATCCTCGACCCGCGAGGGGACCGAGCTGTTCATCGTCGAGGGCGACTCGGCGGGTGGATCAGCCAAGATGGCACGCGACCGCAAGACCCAAGCCCTGCTGCCCTTGCGCGGCAAGATCCTGAACGTGCTGGGGGCGGCCTCGGGCAAGCTGGGGTCCAATCAGGAAATCAGCGATCTGACACAGGCACTTGGCGTCAGTCTGGGATCGAAATTCAACATCGACGATCTGCGCTATGACCGCATCATCATCATGACGGATGCCGATGTGGACGGGGCGCATATCGCGGCCTTGCTGATGACGTTCTTTTTCACCCAGATGCGGCCCATGATCGACACCGGCCATTTGTACCTGGCCTGCCCGCCTTTGTTCCGCCTGACCCAAGGGGCCAAGCGCGTCTATTGTCTGGACGAGGCGGAAAAGGCGATCTGGCTGGAAAAGGGGCTTGGCGGCAAAGGTAAGATCGACGTCAGCCGCTTCAAGGGTCTGGGCGAGATGGACGCAAAAGACCTCAAGGAAACTACAATGGACCCTGCCAGCCGCAAGCTGATCCGCGTCACGATTGACGAGGATGAACCGGGCGAGACCGGTGATCTGGTGGAACGGCTGATGGGCAAAAAGCCGGAATTGCGGTTCCAATATATCTCGGAGAATGCGCGGTTTGTCGAGGAACTGGACGTCTGAAGGCGCATCATACCTACCCAAGCGCAACATCCGCCCTATGCTTTCAATCCATGCGCCATCTGATCCTTGCCCTGATCCTGTCCATTGCCACCCTGCCCGCCATGGCGCAGGATACCGATCTGGAACTTGTGCTTATGGCGGATGCGTCAGGGTCTATTGATCCCGGCGAGCTGCAATTGCAGCGGCAAGGCTATGCCACGGCGATCACCGATCCCGATGTGATCGCGGCGATCCGCAACACCGCCTATGGCAGCATTGCAGTTGTTTACGTCGAATGGGCCGCCAATCAGGCCGTGGTCGTAGACTGGATGCGGATCGACGGGATAGAAGCGGCAACGGCTTTCGCGGCGCAACTGGACAATCCTGTGCGTCGCGCCTTGGGCCGCAATGCCATCGGATCGGCCCTGTTGCGCGGCATGCAACTGATCGAGGAGAATGACATCAACGGCTGGCGCCGCGTCATCGACTTTTCCGGCGACAGCATCAACAACTGGTCCGGCCCCTCAATAGCCGAGGCGCGTGACCAGGTGCTGGCGGCAGGCATCACCATCAACGGCCTGCCCCTGATGCTGAACGACGACATGGGCCGCGCCGCAACGCTGGAAGATGCCTACCGCGACCAGATCATCGGCGGACCAAACGCCTTTACCCTGCCCACCGCCAGCCGCGAGGATTTTGCAGCCGCCGTCAAACGCAAACTGATCCTCGAGATTTCAAACCTGACGCCAGAAATGATGTTCGCCTCGGACGATCAGCGCTGGATGCTCTCCAGATAGACGAGCAACGCCGCCAGAGGGCGCGGCACAGGCGAAAGTGTGCCATCCTCCAGCACGACGGGCACGGTTTCACCCTGCAACAGCAGACCGAATTCCGGCATGTTTTCCTCTGGTCCTTTGCGGGTGTAACCGTCGATCACCGACAGAACCTGCGTGCGCGGAAATACATCCCGCTCGCGGAAGGTGATCCGTGTCAGATCCGGCGGCGCAGGGTCCATATTGCCCGCGATCAGCCCGTCCCCCCGCCCTGATGGCCCGTGACAGATCGCGCAGTTCTGGTCGAATACGATCTGCCCCTCGACGGGTTCGGGCATGTCAACTGCGGCACAGGCTCCGACGATAGCCAAGCCAGCAATACCCATACTGATCAAAACCTGTCTCATTTCTGGATCTCCTGTAAGTAAAGTACCAGATCGGCCACAGAGCGGCCCATCAGCACGGGTTGGCCGGATGGCGTCTTGAGTGCGACATCATTTCCCTGAAAGATCGGGCCGTAAACCGGCATCTGACTGCCATGGCTGACCAAAGGGTCGCGCCCGTCGATCCGTTGCATCACACGCACAATCGGAAAGACCCCGCCGGATGCGGCACTGAGCCCTGTCAGGTCTGTGGGCTGCACCAAGAGTACGGGTGCCATCGGACCAGCACCATCCGCGTTGATCCCGTGACAACTGGCGCAATACCACTGGTACAACACCTTACCTTCACCGGCATCCTGCGCAACGGCCTGCGCATTCGGCAAAACAAGGCTCCACGCTAGTCCAAAGACGGCGATCAGGGCAGTTTTCATCAACAGACTCCTTGCAATATGCGACAGGTCATCAGCGTTGCAGGCTTTGCAGATACATCAGCATCTCGGCAAGGCGCTGCGGCACCTGCTGGGGGCGCCCTTCGGCATCTGTCAGCACGGTTTGGGGTCCGTCCAGCAGGGCCGTGAATTCGGGCATCAGATCACGGTCATGCTTGCCCGCATAGCCATAGACGCTGTCGGCCACCGCGCGCAGCGGAAAGACGCCGCCATTGCGCGCGCTGATGCGGGTCAGATCAGGCGGTGGCACGGCAAGCGCGCGGGCCAGTTCGCCGTCCCCCATGGCGCTCTGGCCGTGACAGATGGCGCAATAATCCTGATAGGCCTGTGCCCCGGGTTGGGGTGCAGGTTCGGGCGCGCAGCCTGCCAGCACCAACCCTGCCGCAACAATAGTTGCGCAAAGCCCATAGCGGCGCACGCATCGCGTTGAAGGGTTATGCATCAAGGATCTCCTCTGCCAATGGTTGATTGTGCCGCAGGTCGGCAGACCCCGCTTTGATCTGGATCAGAGGTTGCAAATCCCGCATCGCGCTGCATTCTGCATAGATTGTTTGAAAGGGGATCACCACATGTTCGGACCGCAGGCGGCGCAGGCTTTTCTGGCCAGTTCCTTTGCGCCATGGGTTCAGGCGCTGGAGCTTACGGTGAACGAGGTGGACCCCTCGGGACGGGTCGTGGTGTCCATGCCGGTCACGGATGCCGTGGCACGTATGGGCGGGATTGTCTGCGGGCAGGCGCTGGCAACGCTGGCCGACACCACGATGGTTCTATGCACAGCCGCGCATTTCGGCGGGCCGCGTGACGTGGCCACGACCAATCTGGACACCCAGTTCCTGAGCGCCGGACGCGGCAGCCATATCCTGTGCACAGGCCGTATCACCCGCGCCGGTCGCGCACTGATCTTTGCACAGGCCGACCTGACCGCCTTTCCCGATGCGCGCCCCGTGGCCAGCGCATCGGCCACGTTCTTTGTCCCGCAGGAAAAAGCCAGATGATACCCCCCACCACCGCTTATGCGCTGACAATGCTGGCCGCAGGGATAGGTATACCCGTTCTGGCCGCGCTGAACGCAGGCTTGGGCACAAGGCTCGGCTCTCCGGTCGCGGCCGCCGCAATCTTGTTCATCGTGGCGCTATGCACGACGCTGCTGGTTCTGGCGCTCAAGGGTGCCCCTGCCCTTGCCGATGTGATCACAGCCCCGAAACATCTGTTTCTGGCGGGGCTTCTGGTGGCCTTCTATATCCTGTCGATCACCATCATCGCACCGAAATTCGGGGTCGGGAATGCGGTTTTCTTCGTGCTTCTGGGCCAGTTGATCAGCGCCGCGCTGATCGACCATTTCGGCCTGTTCGGCGCACGCATCAGCCCGCTGTCACTGTCGCGCGGCGCTGGTATTGCGCTGATGGCGGCAGGTGTTTTTCTGACGCAACGGGTCTAGCGCAGCACCATGTCGCTGATCCGCGCGCGGATCGCGCTTTGTGTGTCGTCGCTATCGGCCGAAACTGCAATTCCCACCAGCGCCTGCGGCGCGCTACCGAAAATACGGGCGTAATCCGCCGCCAGATCAACGGCTTCCCCATGCGCACCGGTGCCTGCACCGCGCAGGATCAGCGTTTTGCCGCGCGCCTCGAGATAGGGGCTGTCCAGCACCGCACCGCGTGGCTGATCACCGCCCCAGACATAGACCAGCATCCGCGCATTGCGATTGCCTAACAGTGCGCGCAAACGCGGGTTCGGACCCGCGCGGCGCGCGGATTCGGGGTCCATGAAGACGAAATAAAGCGAGATGTTGCGATCATCTCCACCCTTGCGGCGCAAGTCCGTGGGCGGCACCGATTGCTCGACAGCCCAGTTCCAGCTTGCGTTGCGTGCAGACCAACGGCTTTCGGGCAACGCGGTATAGATGACCGACACCGCCTGATCCGAGACGATGTCCAGCCGTTGGCCCTGCGGCGCATAGCGGTTGGGCGACAAGCGCGGAAAGCTTTGCTCGCGCCAGTCCGATGTGAAGCCAAGCGGCTCTGCCTGCAAAGCGGGCGCGGTCAGGCCAAAGCCGACGAACAGCGTCAGCAAAGACAGAAAGGAAAAAGCACGACAAAACATCAGGGCACCTCGACAGGACAATCCCCGCATATCTAGCGCAGTCCCTGATCACTCGCGTCACACGTCTGCGTGACAGTGCAGACCTACAGCCCTTCGGTCAGGCGCCCGTTATCCAACCGCAGCACCCTGTCCATCCGCGCGGCCAGATCAAGGTTATGCGTGGCGATCAGCGCCGACAATCCGGTGCCGCGCACAAGCTCCATCAAGGTGCCGAACACCTGATCCGAGGTTGCGGGATCAAGGTTGCCTGTGGGCTCGTCTGCAAGCAACAGGCGCGGCGCATTGGCCAGCGCACGGCAGAAGGCGACGCGCTGCTGCTCGCCCCCCGACAGGGTGGCGGGGCGATGATCCGCACGCGGCGCGATGCCGACACGGGCCAGCAGGTCATAGGCGCAGGTGCGTGCCTCGTCCTTGGACACGCCGTTGGCCAGTTGCGGCAACACGATATTCTCCAGCGCCGAAAACTCGGGCAGCAGATGGTGGAACTGGTAGATAAATCCCACATCCGACCGCCGCACCGCTGTACGCCGCCTGTCCGACAGCCCCACCATATCGGCCCCACCGATCCGCACCGATCCGGCATCCGGCGTGTCCAGCAAACCCGCAATATGCAGCAGCGTGGATTTGCCCGCACCTGACGGGGCCACCAGCGCCACCACCTCGCCGCGCATCACGCCCAGATCGACACCTTGCAAGACCTGCACCGCGTTGGGCTTGCCCTGATTATAGGTCTTGTCGACCCCTGCCAGTTCCAGCACCACCTCACTCATAGCGCAGCGCCTCCACGGGGTTCATCCGCGCCGCACGCCGCGCCGGAAAGATCGTGACGATAAACGACAGGCCCAGCGACAGCGCCACTGCCGACAGCACATCGCCCAGTTGCAGCTTGGCAGGCAGCGCATAGATGCCGCGCACCGCAGGGTCCCAGACGCCGCCGCCCGCCACATAGTTCACGAAGGAAAAGATCGGATCGATATAGATCGCGAACAGACAGCCAAGGACGACGCCCGCCACCGTGCCAATGATCCCCGTAAAGGCCCCGCAGATAAAGAAGATGCGAAGCACCGATCCTTCCGACAGGCCCATCGTCCGCAAGATGCCGATATCGCGGCCCTTGTTCTTGACCAGCATGATCAACCCCGACACGATGTTCATCGCAGCGATCAGCACAAGGATCGACAGGATCACGAACATCACATTGTCCTCGATCTCCAGCGCACGCAGAAACCCACCGCTTGAATCCCGCCATGTCCATATCTGCGTGCCCGGTCCTGCCGCCTCCAGCAGGGCATTCTCCAGATTGTCGATCCGCTCGGGGGCGGCGACCATCACCTCGATCTCGTCCGCCGTGCCTTCACGGTTGAAATAGATCTGCGCTTCCTCGAATGGCAGATAGACGCGGGTGCGATCGATGTCCCATCGCCCTGCGGTAAAGATATAGACCACCTCATAGGCCTTGACCCGCGGGCTGGTGCCAAACGCGGTTCTGGCCCCGTCGGGCGAGATGACGCGGATGCGGTCGCCAAGACCAAGCCCCAATTCCCGTGCCACGCCCGAACCGATGGCGATGCCCTCGTCAAACCGCGCCAGATCGCCCTGCGCCTGGGCCTCGTCGCCGCCCACACGCGGGATACCGCGCAGGTCGTCGGCGCTGATCCCGAACACCTCGATCCCCGCATTGCGCCCGCTGGCATTGGCCATGACCTGCCCTTTGATCAGCGGGGCCGCGCGGATCACACCGGGGACAGCACTCAGGGCGGCGGCCAGCGCCTCGTAATCCGGCAGGCTGCGGTCAATCGAGCCGCTGACCTGATCGATCTGCCCCATGCTGTAGACCGTCACATGGGCATTGGCGCCCAGAATCGTATCCACAAATTCCGCACGGAAACCGGACCGCACGGCCAGCGTAGCAATCAGGGCAAAGACCGCAAGCGTGATCCCGATCAGGCTGATCCATGTCATCACCGACACGCCGCCCTCTGCGCGGCGCGCCCGCAGATAGCGCCAGGCGATCATCCATTCGAAACCTGCGAAAGGGGGCGTTGTCCCTGACATCTGTTGCTCCTTACTTGCGTGCGGCAGGACTCGCGTCACATCCCGCCCGACCTGCGTCTTCTTGCTTCAAATATCCATAGCGCCACGACATCCGCACGCGCGACGTCAGGCGTAGATTTCCCGCACCCGCGCCACAGCTGCCTCTGGCGTCAGTTCCTCACTCTGGCCTGTCCGGCGCGAGGTCAACTCGACCACGCCCGCGGCCAGACCACGCGGGCCAACCGTGATGCGCCAAGGCAGGCCGATCAGGTCCATCGTGGCGAATTTCGCGCCTGCCCGCTCGTCACGGTCATCGTACAGCGGCTCCAACCCTGCCGCGACCAATGCCTTGTACAGCCCCTCGCAGGCTGCGTCTGCCGCTGCGTCGCCCTGTTTCAGGTTCACGATCCCGCAATGATAAGGCGTCACGCCTTCGGGCCAGATGATGCCCTTGTCGTCATGGCTGGCCTCGATGATCGCGCCCACCAGACGGCTCACGCCGATTCCGTGGCTGCCCATATGCACCGGCACCTTGACCCCGTCCGGCCCTTGGACAGTGGCGCCCATGGCTTCGGAATATTTGGTGCCGAAATAGAAGATCTGCCCTACTTCGATGCCGCGCGCGGTGCGGCGGCGTTCTTCGGGGATCTGGTTGAAAATCGCCTCGTCATGGGTCTCGTCGGTGCGGGCATAACGGCTGGTGAACTCGTCCAGCACAGCGCGGCACGCCTCGACGCTGTCATAGTCGATCTCGCGCGCACCGAATGTCAGATCGGTGATCTGGCTGTCATAGAACACTTCCGACTCGCCGGTTTCGGCCAGAACAAGAAATTCATGGGTATCGTCGCCACCGATCGGGCCACTATCCGCACGCATTGGAATGGCTTGCAGGCCCATCCGCTCGTAGGTCCGCAGATAGCTGACCAGATGGCGGTTATAGGCGTGCAGCGCGGCATCCTTATCGATATCGAAATTATAGCCGTCTTTCATCAGAAACTCGCGCCCCCGCATCACGCCGAAACGCGGGCGCATCTCGTCGCGGAATTTCCACTGGATATGATAGAGCGTCAGCGGCAGATCCTTGTAGCTGCCGACATGCGCGCGGAAAATATCCGTGATCATTTCCTCGTTGGTGGGACCATACAGCATATCTCGGTCCTGCCGGTCGGTGATCCGCAGCATTTCCTGCCCGTAATCGTCATAACGCCCGCTTTCGCGCCACAGATCCGCCGGTTGCAGCGTCGGCATCAGCATCGGGATATGGCCTGCACGGACCTGTTCCTCGTGTACGATCTGCTCGATCCGGCGCAGCACCTTGAAGCCCAGCGGCAGCCAGGAGTAGATCCCGGCAGAGCTTTGCTTGATCATCCCCGCCCGCAGCATCAGCCGGTGGCTGACGATCTGCGCCTCGGCAGGATTTTCTTTCAGAACTGGCAGGAAATAGCGCGACAGACGCATGTTGAACCCCTTGGGAATGGCATTTGCGCACGTTTAGGGCACAGGGCACACGCAGGCAAGCATGATAGGCTTTCTACGCGACGATGCCGGCCAGATCATGGGGAAAATTACAGTGCCATGGTGTACGCCACCATGACACTGACACGCCGGAAAACACACCCGGCTAGGCGATGAAAACTGAAGGGACAACCCTTTACCAACTACCGTACTGATGCATCAGTTGCTCCTTTTTGGAGCCGCTCGATAGTATGGAATTCCATACCTTTTGAACTTTTTCCTATCCTTTGGTCTAGGTCCTCAAAAAATTGACAGGCCTTGAATTGGGATTGCCAAAACGCGACATAGGGAAAAGCCTTAAAAGGAGCGCCCATGGCCCTGCCCGTCAAAGATCAGTTCCGGTACTGGGGCATCGCCGCTATCGGCTTTCTGGTTGTCCTGTGGTTTCTGGGCGATGTGATCCTGCCCTTCGTTCTGGGCGGCGCAATCGCCTATTTCCTTGATCCCGTTGCAGACCGTATCCAGCGCCTTGGAGCATCGCGGGCATTGGCGACCACGATCATTACTCTGACGGCGCTTTTGATCTTTATCCTGATGGCGCTTTTGGTGATTCCGGTACTGGTGCAGCAATCCGTGTCGCTGTTCGAAACCGCACCCAAGCTGTTTCAGGACCTGCAAGCCTTCCTGACAGCACAGTTCCCGTCATTGGTGGACGAGGATTCGGCCATGCGGCAATCTCTGATCTCAATCGGTGAAACGATCAGCGAACGCGGCGGCGAGCTTTTGAACACAGTGCTCACTTCGGTAAATTCGCTATTCAGTATTGTGCTGCTTTTCGTGATCGTGCCGGTGGTGGCGTTCTACCTGCTGTATGATTGGGACAATATGGTTGCCCGCATCGACGACTTGCTGCCGCGCGAGCACGCACCGATGATTCGTCATCTCGCTGCCGAGATTGACCGCACATTGGCCAGTTTTATACGTGGCATGGGAACGGTCAGCCTGATCCTAGGCACCTATTACGCCGTAGCGCTGATGCTGGTGGGGCTTCAATTCGGGCTGGTGGTGGGCGCGATTGCAGGGCTGGTCACCTTCATTCCATATGTCGGAGCGCTGGTCGGCGGTGCATTGGCCATCGGACTGGCGCTGTTCCAGTTCTGGGGCGACTGGCTCTCGATCGGGCTGGTCGCGGGCATCTTCGTCATAGGACAGGTGGTCGAGGGGAATGTGTTGACCCCCAAGCTGGTCGGCAACTCGGTCGGGCTGCATCCTGTCTGGTTGATTTTCTCGCTCTCGGTTTTTGGTACCTTGTTCGGGTTCGTGGGCATGCTGGTGGCTGTGCCGGTCGCCGCCGTGATCGGCGTTGTCGCACGGTTAGGAATCAGCAGGTACAAAAACAGCCTGCTTTATCGCGGCGTTGATCCCGGCGCTGGTGTCTGATGCACAGGCAACTCAGCTTTGATCTGCCAGTGCGCGCCGCATTGGGGCGCGAGGATTTCTTTGTCGCCCCCGCCAATGCCATGGCTGTGGCCCTGATCGAAGGCTGGCAGAACTGGCCCGGTCGCAAGCTGGTGGTGGAGGGGCCGAAAGGATCAGGCAAAACACATCTGTCACATGTCTGGGCGCAAGCCACCGGCGCGCATATGATCAACGCAAGCCAGTTGGCGGCGGCTGATATCCCTACATTGGCCAGCGGGCATGTCGTGGTCGAGGACGCACCGCAGATCGCAGGCGATGGTGCCGCTGAAAATGCGCTGTTTCACCTGCACAATCTGACACTGGCCGAAGGTTATTCCCTGTTGTTGACCGCTGACCGGCCTGCCGCCCGCTGGGGGCTGACCCTTCCTGATCTGGCCAGCCGCATGCAGGGCACGCAGGCGACACGGCTGGACGCCCCTGATGACCGGCTATTGTCGGCGGTTCTGGCCAAGCTGTTTTCCGATCGGCAGCTGATCCCCACCCCCGACACCATCCCCTATCTGGTGGCACGGATGGACCGCGCCTTTGACACAGCCCGCCTTCTGGTCGTCAGACTGGATGCCGCCGCCCTGTCACAAGGCCGCGCCGTCAACCGCAAGCTGGCCGCCGAGGTGCTGGAACAGTTCAGCCAACCGGGCCTTCTGGACAATCCGCCCGACTAAGCGCAGCATCCGGCAAAACCTTTACCAAACCGTCACATTCAGGCAGCATAAGCCTCTCATGACTCACGCAGATTTCCTCAAGGCGCCGTTCGATGCGCCGCTAGACATACCGGATCTGGACCTGACGGGTCCGGGCCGCTTCTATAACCGCGAACTCAGTTGGCTGGGTTTCAACTGGCGCGTGCTGGAAGAGGCGGAAAACCCTCGTGTTCCGCTGTTGGAACGGGTGCGCTTTTTGTCGATCTCGGCCAACAACCTTGATGAATTCTACACCGTGCGGGTCGCGGGTCTGCGCGAGCTGGCCCATGCAGGCAATATCACGCCCGCCGCTGACGGGCTGACACCTGCCGAACAACTGGTGCTGATCAACGAGGATGCCCGCCACCTGATGCAGCGCCAGCAATCCGTGTTCGACGCGCTGCGCAGCGAGATGGCGGACGAACAGATCACCCTGCTGGACCGCAATAACCTGTCTGACAGCGACAAGACCGAGCTTGAGGGGATATTCCTCAACAAGGTTTTTCCGGTTCTGTCCCCACTGGCGATTGATCCCGCGCATCCTTTTCCCTTTATTCCCAACACCGGTTTCAGCCTTGCGCTGCAACTGGAACGCCGCCGCGACAAGCGCGCATTGCGCGCGCTGCTGCCGATTCCCGCGCAGATCGCGCGTTTCGTGCTGCTACCCTCTTCGGATGCGGGCCACCGTTTCCTGCCGCTTGAGGAATTGCTACTGCTTCATGTCGACAGCCTGTTTCCCGGCTATGAGGTCAAGGGTCACTGTGCCTTTCGCGTGCTGCGTGACAGCGATCTCGAGGTCGAGGAAGAGGCCGAGGATCTGGTGCGCGAGTTTGAGACCGCCCTCAAACGCCGCCGCCGCGGCGAGGTGGTGCGCATGAAGATCACCGCAGGCGCCCCCGAATCGCTGCGCCATATCATCATGGAAGAGCTGCATGTCGACGCCGATGAGGTGGTCGAGGTCGATGGGATGATCGGCATCGCCGATGTCAAGGAACTGGTGCTGGACGCGCGACCCGATCTGCTCTGGCCCGTCTTCACCCCGCGCATCCCCGAACGAGTGCAGGACCATGACGGCGATATGTTTGCCGCCATGCGCCAAAAGGACATGCTGCTGCATCACCCTTACGAGACTTTCGACATGGTGGTGCGTTTCCTGCAACAGGCCGCGCGCGATCCCGATGTGGTGGCGATCAAACAGACGCTTTACCGTACCTCGCGCAACTCGCCCATCGTCGAGGCGCTGTGCGAGGCTGCCGAGGATGGCAAATCCGTCACTGCGCTGATCGAGTTGAAAGCCCGCTTTGACGAGGCCGCGAATATCCGGCAATCCCGCCGTCTGGAACGTGCGGGCGCGCATGTGGTTTACGGGTTCATGGATCTGAAAACACACGCGAAAATCAGCACCGTGGTCCGACGTGAAGGCGATACGCTGGTGACTTACACGCATTACGGCACGGGCAATTACCACCCGATCACGGCGCGCATCTATACCGATCTGTCGCTGTTCACCTGCGATCCCAAACTGGGGCGCGATGCCACCAAAGTGTTCAACTACCTTTCCGGCTATGCCCAGCCTGAACATCTGGACAACCTCGCCATTTCGCCGATCAGCCTGAAACAGCGCCTGCTGGACATGATCGCGGCAGAGATCGACCATGCCAAACAGGGACGTCCGGCGGAAATCTGGGCCAAGATGAACGCGCTGATCGACCCCGAGGTGATTGACGCGCTTTATGCAGCCTCCAAAGGTGGCGTGAAGATCAGCCTGGTGATCCGCGGCATCTGCGGGCTGCGTCCCGGCGTGAAGGGATTGTCCGAAAACATCCGCGTCAAATCCATCATCGGGCGCTTTCTTGAACATTCCCGCATCGTCTGTTTCGGAAACGGCCATGGCCTGCCGTCTAAAAAGGCACGCGTCTATATAAGTTCCGCTGACTGGATGGGTCGAAACCTCAACCGACGCGTCGAAACACTCGTCGAGATTGAGAATCCGACAGTCAAGGCGCAGATCGTCAGCCAGATCATGGCCGCGAATATGGCTGATGTGGCACAAAGCTGGGTCATGCTGCCGGATGGGCATTTCCAGCGTGCCCCTGTGCGTGAGGGCGAGTTTGCGTTCAATTGCCACCGTTTCTTTATGGAAAACCCGTCTTTGTCAGGTCGCGGATCGGCGGGCGCAGGTGACGTACCGAAATTGACCCACACGGATGATTGACCTTTCCGCCCGTTCCGGCGCATTTAGGGAACGGACCAAGGAAAGACGGCATGGACGGCACGGCAGAACCAGCCCCGCATGATTGGGGCCCTTTTGGACGGCCTTTGTTCAACGACGCCTCCTCGCGCGCTTTGGCGCGCGTGGGCGTTGTGGACGTCGGATCGAACTCGGTCCGTCTGGTCGTGTTTGACGGCGCGGCCCGCTCGCCTGCGTATTTCTACAACGAAAAGATCATGTGCGCTTTGGGGGAAGGTTTGGCCGAAACTGGCCGCTTGAACCCGCAAGGACGTGTGCGCGCCCTGAACGCATTGCACCGGTTCCAGAAACTGGCCGAAGGCATGGGCATTACGCCGCTGACCGCCGTGGCGACTGCCGCGATGCGCGAAGCCGAAGACGGGCCGGAGTTTCAGGCCCTGATCGAGGAACAAACCGGCCTCAGGCTCTGGGTCATCGACGGCGAGGAAGAGGCGCGTCTGTCCGCACAAGGCGTGCTGCTGGGTTGGCCCGGATCTTACGGACTGGTCTGCGACATCGGCGGTGCGTCAATGGAATTGGCCGAAATTGCAGGCGGTCGCGTGGGAAACCGCGTCACCTCGCCGCTTGGTCCCCTGAAACTGAGCGCGGTCAAAGGCGGCAAAAAGGGCCGCAAAGCCCATATCAAAGCTGTACTTGAAGGCGTGGCTGAAAAACTTGGCCCCCAGAAAAACCGGCTGTTTCTGGTTGGCGGATCATGGCGCGCCATTGCACGGATCGACATGGAACGGCGCGGCTATCCCCTGCATGTACTGCATGAATACCGCATGAGCGCGAAATCCATTGCCGCTACAGTTGATTATATCGACCGAAGCGATCCGGTCGAGCTCCGCAACCGCTGCGGTGTTTCGGCCGCGCGGATGGACCTTGTCCCGCTGGCTTGCGAGGTTCTGAAAGGTGTCGTCAAGACCTTCCAGCCGCGTGACATTGCCGTGTCGAGCTACGGTATCCGCGAAGGCATGCTGTACGAGCAGATGCCGCAATCCCTGCGGGACCGCGACCCTTTGATTGAATCGTGCTATTTTGCCGAGGCCAAGGACGCGCGCCTGCCCGGTTTTGGCAAGCAGTTATACAGCTTTGTCCTGCCTCTGTTCAAATCCGCCTCATTGGAACGCAAACGCCTGATCAAGGCCGCTTGTCTGCTCCATGATGTCAGTTGGCGCGCGCATCCCGACTACCGCGCCGAGGTCTGTTTCGACAATGCGACCCGCGCCAATCTGGGCGGTCTGAAACATTCCGAACGGGTGTTTCTGGGACTGGCCCTGCTGCACCGCTATTCCAACAAACGCGAAGGCACCCGCTTCGAGCCGATGTTTCGACTGCTGGACGAGGCGGCCATCCATCAGGCCGAAGTCGTCGGCAAGGCCATGCGATTTGGTGCAATGCTCTGGCTGCAAAAAGACGCGCAAATGGGTGAATTGAAGTGGTTTCCCAAGAAAAAACTGCTGGAACTGCACCTGACCGACGCCGCAAGCCCGCTTTACGGCGAGGTAGCCGAGGCCCGTTTCATGTCACTGGCAGCTTCCTTGGGGGCACAGACGGATATCCGCATCAAGGGCTGATCCCGCGCTGCGCCTTCAGATGTCGATCTCGCCCTTGTCAGGCGGCGCCAGAGGGCCTGCATCCGGCTTGCGTCGGATGATGATATCGCCATTTGGCAGCAATTCCGGCACCTCATAGACTGACAGATCGTCAATGCGGCCCAGCAATTCAGCCATAGCCGGTCCCATGGTCTGCAGAAATTCCTGCATCGCCGGTCCCATGCCTGTCACCAGATCGCGCAGATCTTCCAGCGCGGGTGACATCTCGCGCCGCATCCCTTCCAGAAACAACCGCGCGCCGCGTTCCATCAGGCTGAGCCCTTCATCGGAAGACTCCGGTGGCGCATCGGTTATCTGCGCCTGCGCGGGCGTGATTGCCAGCACAAGCGCCAGCACGACAGCAAAGGGTGTCTGATGTCTCATGCCAACACTATAGGACGGATCGGTGCCGGATTTAAGTCAAAGATCAATATCCAGCGTCACCGGATAGTGATCCGAGGCATCAATCAGCGCATCGCGCAGTTCCGGCACCCTCAGGCAGGCCGGGTCATTGAACGGATGCCATATCCGCCATCGCGGATCGCGCAGCATCAGATCAGGCGAAATCATGATATAGTCCAGAAGCGCCTCAAGGTAGCGGTCTTCGTGCTGGATAAAGAACCGCGCAGTGGTGGGGCTGGCCACGCCGGGGCGGCGCATCACAGCCAGACGGGCATGCGGGTCATAAAGGCCCGAGTCGCCCTCCTCCCCCATCAACACTTCGACCGAGGATCGCCCGAACAGCCCCTCATATTCATCCAGCCCTGGCCCGTCGTTCAGATCGCCCAGCAAAATCAGGCTCTCGCCCTGCTCCAGATGGGCTGCAATCCGACGGCGCAACCAGACCGCCTGCGCCATCTGTTTGCGCCGGTTGGCAATGGCCAGCCGCATCACCGCATCATGGCCCCGCGCCCCGTGCGGCGCTTTCGACTTCAGATGCGCCCCGATCATGCGGATCACCTCGCCACGCTGCGTGATCAGCTCCAATTCCACCGGCGGCTTGGAAAAGCCGACCAGATCCTCGTTCCCGTCAAGATCCAGATCAATCCGGAACACCCCGTCAAAGCGCGGCTCTGCGTCCGATCCCTTCTTGCCCGTGGCATCACCCACAGGATCATGGCGAGGAGTCACCACATAGGGATCATACATCAGCGCAATTTCCTGCTGGGTGTCATTGGGAAACCCGATGATCGCCTGCTTGCACCGCAGATCGAACGCCGCTGCGAACCGCGAAAGCGCTGTCACGGTGGACCTGCGCCCATTGTGATCCGGCGCCTCGATCACCATGACCAGATCGGCATCAAGCGCCGTAAAGACAACGCCCAAAGCTTCAAGCTGGCGCGCGCGGCTGACCCCCTGCCGGCCCGATGGCTGGTCATCGGCCACGGGCTGGCCCGCATCATCAAAAAGACTGTTGAACCATTCGACATTATAGGTCGCAATCCGCATCAGCGGTGCGCCTGTTCGATCTCGGCCCATGCGCGGTTGATATCGACCATGCGCCGTTCAGCCAGATGCACTGCCTCTTCGGGAAGACCGCGTGCTACCATCGCATCGGGATGTGTGTCGCGCACCAACCGCTTCCACGCCACCCGCATATCCTCGATCGGCAGGTCGGGGCTGATTCCCAGCACATCATAGGGGTCATGTGATGCGTCGGGCACAAACCGGCTGCGCAGACTGCGGAACCGCGCATCCGGAATGTCGAATGCCACGGCAACCTGCGCCAGAAAGGCATCCTCGGCCGGGTGATACTCCCCATCCGCCATGGCAATGTGGAACAGCCCCTCCATCACATCGCAAAGGGTCTCGCTGCCCGCGCCGAACATGGTGCGGATCTTGACGGCATAGGCATGAAATCCCGCCACATCCTGCCGCGCCAGATTGAAAACCCGCGCCGCGTCCGCCTCGTCCTCGGGCGCAATGTGGAACACCTCGCGGAATGCGGCCACCTCGTCGCGCGTCACCTGCCCGTCGGCCTTGGCCATCTTGGCCCCCAGCGCGATCACCGCAATAGTAAAGGCAACAGAGCGTTCCGGCGGGGTGCTCAGCCGGTCAAACACCGCACTCAGCCCCTCGCCCGACGTCAGCGCGCCCAGCGCGTCCATGATGCGGGTCCAGATCGACATGGGCATCACACTATCGTGCCGCTCGCCCCGTGTCAGCGAGGATCGTCGCCCGTATCAAAGGATTTTCTGCATCAGCACAATTTCCAGCCTTCACCCAAAGTTATGCCCTGCATCCGGCAGGCGCAAAGGCCTAGTCCAGCACGCGCAGACCATGGGGCGTCTCGATCTCGGCGCGCATCACCAGTGCTGCTGCCGCCTCGATCTCGACCAATGCACCGGCACCCGCCACATCCAATGCCGCGCGCAGTATCTCTGCCTCGGGATGGCCGATGACCAGCCGCCGCAACCGGCATCCCGATTGTACCAACCGCGCCGCCGGATGCGCGCCTTGCCACTGGATCAGCGCCGGAAAGCCGCCCCCGAAAGGCATCCGCCCGTCCGCCGCAACCGCCATGCGCCACCGCAGATCACCTCGCGCCAGATCCACAGGCGCACCTGCATCTAACGGGGCCTTGGCCAGCGCCGCGTCCAGATCATCGCAACGACAGATCCATGTGCCCAGCCTCGGTGCCCCCGCAAACCGGTCCAGATCGAACCAGCGCGCCACAGCGGGCAAAGGGGCTGCCGGATCAATGGCAATCACCTCCAGATAAAGCCCATCCTGCAGTCCCAACAGCAGGTTATGCGTGCCAAAATGCGCGTGTTGTCCGCCCAGCTGCATGCTTACACCCAATGCCGCCTCGACATGGGCGCGCCCCGCCTCAAGCGTTTCGGCGGCAACCGCCAGATGATCCAGATCCAGCATCACGCTTCTTCTTGCATCAAATATCCACGGGGGGAGTCCCGCAGGGACGGGGGGCAGACAGCCCCCCTGCCCGTGTTCAGCCCCGCGCTGCGCGGATCAGTTCCAGAATATCCTGCGCCGCGTCGGGTATGTTGGTGCCGGGACCGAAAATCGCCTTCACCCCGACCCCTTTGAGGAAATCGTAATCCTGCTGCGGAATCACGCCGCCGCAGATCACAATGATGTCGCCCGCATCCTTTTCCTTCAGCGCTGCGATCAGTTGCGGCGCCAGTGTTTTGTGCCCTGCCGCCTGACTGCTGATACCCACGACATGCACGTCATTGTCCACCGCGTCCTGCGCGGCTTCCTCGGGCGTCTGGAACAACGGGCCCACATCGACGTCAAAGCCGATATCGGCAAAGGCCGTGGCGATCACCTTGGCGCCGCGATCATGCCCGTCCTGCCCCATCTTGACGACCAGCATCCGCGGGCGACGGCCTTCCTCCTCGGCAAATGCCTCGACCGAGGCTTGGATGGCGGCGAAACCCGCATCGCCCTCATAGGCTGCACCATAGACGCCCGCCAATGTCTTGACCTCGGCGCGGTGCCGTCCGAATATCTTTTCCATACTCATACTGATTTCTCCCACCGATGCCCGTGCGCGTGCGGCCTCGACCGCTGCTTCCAGCAGATTGCCACCCTCGGATGCACGGCGCTCGACCTCGGCTAGTGCCGCCTGACAGGCCGCCTCGTCGCGCGTGGCGCGGATTTTTTCCAGACGTGCAACCTGACTGACCCGCACGGCGGCATTGTCGATATCCATGATATCGATCGGATCTTCCTTGTCCTTGCGGTACTTGTTGACGCCGACGATCACCTCGGTGCCGCGATCAATCAGCGCCTGACGGGTCGCAGCGGTCTCTTCGATCCGCAGCTTGGGCATGCCGGTGGCAACCGCCTTGGTCATGCCGCCCATCTCCTCGACCTCCTGGATCAAGGCCCATGCTTTTTCGGCCAGATCATGCGTCAGGCTTTCCACATAGTAGCTGCCTGCCAGCGGGTCGATCACATTGGTAACGCCGGTTTCTTCCTGCAAGATCAGTTGCGTATTGCGCGCGATACGGGCTGCGAATTCTGTGGGCAAGGCAATCGCCTCGTCCAGCGCGTTGGTATGCAGCGACTGCGTGCCACCCAGAACCGCCGACATCGCCTCATAGGCGGTGCGGATCACGTTGTTATAGGGGTCTTGTTCCTGCAAGCTGACGCCGCTGGTCTGGCAATGCGTCCGCAGCATCGAGGATTGCGGGTTCTGGGGTTCAAACTCCGCCATGATCCGGTGCCACAGCAGCCGTGCGGCGCGCAGTTTCGCGGCTTCCATGAAGAAGTTCATGCCGATCGCGAAGAAAAACGACAAACGGCCTGCGAATTTGTCCACATCCATACCCGCAGCGATCGCCGCGCGCACATATTCGCGCCCGTCGGCCAGCGTATAGGCCAGTTCCTGCACCAGATTCGCGCCCGCTTCCTGCATATGATAGCCGGAAATCGAGATCGAATTGAATTTGGGCATCTCGTCCGATGTATACTGGATAATGTCCGAGATGATCCGCATCGAGGGTTCCGGCGGATAGATGTAGGTGTTTCGGACCATGAACTCCTTGAGAATGTCGTTCTGGATCGTGCCGGACAGAACCGAGCGGTCATGTCCTTGCTCTTCGCCTGTCACGATAAAGCTGGCAAGGATCGGAATGACCGCGCCGTTCATCGTCATCGACACCGACACCTTGTCCAGCGGGATGCCGTCGAACAGCAGCTTCATGTCTTCGACGCTGTCGATCGCCACACCGGCCTTGCCGACATCACCCACCACACGGGGATGGTCGCTGTCATAGCCGCGGTGCGTGGCCAGATCGAAGGCGACCGATACGCCCTGCTGCCCCGCCGCCAGCGCCTTGCGATAGAAAGCATTGCTTTCTTCGGCGGTGGAAAACCCTGCATATTGCCGGATCGTCCAGGGGCGGCCCGCATACATCGTGGCCTTGACGCCGCGTGTATAGGGCGCAAAGCCGGGCATGCTGCCCAGATGTGGCAAATCCTGCACGTCGTCTTCGGTGTAAATCGGCTGGACGGGAATCCCTTCCAGGGTCTTCCATGTCAGATCCTCAAGCGGTCTTGCGCGCAATTCCTTCTGCGCCAGTTCACGCCACGCGTCCTTCTTGCCGGTCATTGTCTTGTCCTCTTGTCAGTGGGTCGCGCTGCGGGCTGATCCCCGTCTGGTCGAGCGTTTTTTCCGTCATCAATAGCGCCAGACCGTCTGCCCCTGACGCCAGCCAGAACAGATCGTCCAGATAAAGTTCGTGCAGGTGCGTCTGCTGCTGCGCCGTGAAAGGATCGTATCGTCCCGTCCCCTGCCCCAACAAGGTAGGATCTTCGCCGCGCAGGGCCAGACAGTGGCGCAGCGCATCCAGATCCGGCGCGCGGTTCAACCACAGCCTGCTGCTGTCGTCCGGGGCGGTCATCGCATCGCCCGTCATGATCAAAAGCCGCCGCTCGGGGATGCTGGCATAGGTTTCGTGCGGCAACACCAAAATCTCGACCCCCGGAAGGGCCCGGGCCAGATCGGTGATCACATCGCGCCAACCGCGTGTCTGACCGCAAATCACCTCTAGCTGGGCAGGGTCGGGCAAGGGCGATCCGCGGGCGATACCGTAGGCCAGTGTCGAGGGCCAATAGCTGTCGAAGGCGCGCACCGACAACACCACCCGTGTAATCCGCCCGCCAAAGGCTGCCGCATGGCGCGCCATCCGCGGTCCTGCCCCGCGATAGAGCATCGTGTCGCGCAGGTTGCGACGCGGCGCGCCGATGATGTTCTCGTCCGAGACGATAAGACACCGTGTGCCTTGCGCTGCTGCGCGGTCCAGATGCAGCACAATGCGCCCCTTGGCCAGTCGCGCCTGCCGTTCCAGACGCGGCGAGCCATTGACCGGAATGATCCCGTCGAACAATCCGTTGCGGGTGCGCCGTGGCCCCCAGAACCCGACCCCCTGCCTTGACAGCGCCTGTGCATTGGCACGCAGATAGGCTTGAAAACTGGTCGAGGCGGTGCGGTGCGCCCCCAAATGCAAGATAACATCCATCGACTTTTAAGCCCTGTGACAGGGGGCCGCGACGCTGGGCCCGGGGAGAAATGACACCCCCGATCATTGCCGCTGACCTCTCACCAAGGTCTTAAATTTCAAAATGTCGCAGACAGGGGTAAAATACCCGTTCGCAATCGCGCCGCCAGCCCCTATATCTGACGGGACAGGAGTACGCATGAAAAAGATACTGGCCCTTGTTTTCGCAGGTTTATTCGCTTTACCCGCCGGTGCGGCAGACACGGCGGAAGGACCACCCGAACTTCCCTTGATGCAGGGGGGTGACGTGGATTTAAGTGAATTTTTATGGATTAAGCGGCTCATAGTGGTGTTTGCAGACACACCCAATGATCCCAGTTTCATCCAGCAGATAGATTTGCTTGAGGAAGATATACCCGCGATCCTGTTGCGCGACATCATCGTGGTGACCGATACAGACCCCGCGGCAAAATCCGAATTGCGCCGCATCCTGCGCCCGCGCGGTTTCATGCTGGTGCTGATGGACAAAGATGGCGGCGTCAAGATGCGAAAGCCCGCTCCGTGGGACATGCGCGAGATACGTCGCAGCATCGACAAATGGCCAACCAGACAGCAGGAAATCCGCGACAATCTGGGCAAGGAATAGCCCGTTCCCCCTGACACCACGCTCCGGCTATCCCCCGCAAAGGGGGATAAGACGGTGGCGTATGCAGGGGTGACGGTCATCGGATCACTCGAACTCCATGATGACCGCATCCACCGACAAGCTGTCGCCAGGGGCGGCGTTGATCTTGGCCACGATACCTTTGCGCTCGGCCCGCAGGATGTTTTCCATCTTCATCGCCTCGACCGTGCATAGTGACTGGCCGTCCTGCACCTCGTCCCCGACTGCGACATTGATCTTCACGATCAACCCCGGCATCGGGCACAGCAGCAGCTTGGACGTATCCGGCGGTGTCTTTTCGATCATCAGTGCGGCCAGTTCCGCCTGACGCGGCGTGCGGACATGCACCTTCAGATCCGCCCCGCGCGAGCGGATGCGGAACCCGCCCGAAATCTTGCCAACCTTCAGCACCAGTGACTCGTCACCCACCTGCAGCACGGCCAGTTGATCGCCCGGTGTCCAGTCGCTGGTCACGCGCAGATCGGACCCGTCGTCGAAACAGACGGTCGAGCCGCCGTGATCGGCCTTGATCATCACCGGATAGCTGTGTCCCTGCAGGTTGACGATCCAGTCGCTTCCGACCTTGCGCTCGTGGTTGTCCATGCGGCCAGAGACGCGCGCGCGGCGGATCTCGCCGACGCGGTGCATCGCCGCCGTGGCCGCTGCAATGCGCCGCAGCACATCGTCCGGCAGGGCGACGCCGTTGAAACCGTCGGGAAACTCCTCGGCGATAAAGGCCGTGGTGATGTTGCCCGAAACGAACTTGGGATGGTCCATCACGGCGCTGAGGAAGGGCAGGTTATGCCCGATCCCTTCCACTTCGAACCCGTCCAGCGCATTCCGCATCGCCTCGATCGAATCCGCGCGGGTTGGCCCCCATGTGCACAGCTTTGCAATCATCGGGTCGTAATACATGCTGATCTCGCCGCCCTCGTAGACGCCGGTATCGTTGCGCACCACATGGCCGGGCTGCACAACTTCGGCAGGCGGGCGGTAGCGGGTCAGCCGGCCGATAGACGGCAGAAAGCCGCGATAGGGGTCTTCGGCGTAAAGCCGGCTTTCCATCGCCCAGCCGTTCAGCTTCACATCCGCCTGTTTGATTGACAGCACCTCGCCATAAGCCACGCGGATCATCTGTTCGACCAGATCAACGCCGGTAATCAGCTCGGTCACGGGGTGTTCTACCTGAAGGCGGGTATTCATCTCGAGGAAAAAGAAGTTGCGATCCCCGTCCACGATGAATTCCACCGTCCCGGCCGAGGTATAGCCAACGGCTGCCGCCAGCGCACAGGCCTGTTCGCCCATCGCCTTGCGGGTCGCGGCATCCAGAAAGGGGCTTGGCGCCTCTTCGATGACCTTCTGGTTGCGGCGCTGGATCGAGCATTCCCGCTCGCCCAGATAGATCGTGTTGCCATGGCTGTCTGCCAGCACCTGAATCTCGATATGGCGCGGCTGGGTCACGAATTTCTCGATAAAAATGCGGTCGTCGCCAAAGGAGCTGGCAGCCTCGTTTTTCGAGGATTCGAACCCCTCGCGGACCTCGTCTTCCTTCCACGCGATCCGCATGCCCTTGCCGCCACCACCGGCGCTGGCCTTGATCATCACCGGATAGCCGATCTCGCCCGAAATCTTGACCGCCTCATCCGCATCCGCGATCAGTCCCATGTAGCCGGGGACGGTCGAAACGCCTGCCTCGGCCGCGATTTTCTTCGAAGTGATCTTGTCGCCCATCTTTTCGATGGCACCCACAGGCGGCCCGATAAAGGCCACACCGGCTGCGGCCAACGCCTCGGCGAACTTGCTGTTTTCAGACAGAAAACCATAGCCCGGATGCACCGCTTCCGCACCGGTCTGGCGGACTGCCTCCATCACCTTGTCGATCACGATATAGGACTGGTTCGCCGGTGCAGGCCCGATATGCACCGCCTCATCCGCCATCTGCACATGCAGCGCCTGCCGGTCGGCATCCGAGTAGATCGCCACGGTCTTGATACCCATCTTGCGGGCAGTCTTGATGACGCGGCAGGCGATCTCGCCCCGATTTGCGATGAGGATCTTCTTGAACATCTCAGGTTCCTTCAGGTGCTTGGCTGCGGACATGCTGTCCCGCTGATGAGAGGTTTGCGGACAGAAAAAAACCACCGGTCCCGATAGGGGGCCGATGGTTGATGTCGTATCGGTTTATGGCGCGCAGGCTGTGGCCTGAGCGGGCGCTTGCTTTAGCAGCGGCCGGGATTGCTCTGGCAGTAAAGCACGTTTGCCGCGCCGCCGATGACCGCACCGCTGACCGGGTTGCCGTCCAGAACAATGGCCGTGCCTGCGCCTGCACCCGCGCCGATGACGCCCTGTTCAAGGGCTGTGTCGCCGCATGCTGCAAGTGTAAGGGCGCACACAGCGCCAGCGACCCATTTGGTGATCTGCATATCGAATAGCCTTCCAATTTAAACTCTGTTCCAGCGGCCAAGAATGACACACCCCGCCAGCCAGACAAAGTCACGGCAGCGTTATGTCTGAAATGGGCAAGGCTTCGCCTATCGCACGAAGATATTGAGCTATAAGCCAAAAAAATGGGCGGGGCGCCTAGGGGAAAGGCACACCGCCCATCAGGGGAAGGGTAACGGAACAGACTGCCAGTCTTTGCCCGAAGAGAAAGGGCCACCACTACAAAATCGAGACTGCAGCAAGTTCCGTGATCCGCCAAGAGCGATTCAGGGGCTTGAAAAATCTGGGCCATTTCCTGCCCAACGGAGCCTGAGCTTTGCAAATTCCCGCCGATCATTCCTCGAACACCTCGGGAAACGAGGCACGTGCAATATTCACATTTATGACCAGCAACGCCTCGTAGCTTTCGGGATCGAACGGATCGGTGGCGGGCACGACCTCGCGGCCGAACAACCAGCTCAGACGGCCTGCGTCCAGATTGCCGCGCTCGAAAGGTTCATCGCCAAAATAGGTCCACAGCGCTTGCATAAAGCCCGCATCGGCCCGCCGGTCGGCAGCCTTGCGGTCGCGGTAACGCTCGCGCTTTGTCAGCGGCGTAATCCCCCGAGGATTGGCGCGCCGGATGATGAACTGGAAATCAGTCCCCGGCAGACGCCCCGGAAAGCCACGGTGTTTCAGCATGACAGGTTCTCCCGGTTCGGTTGAGCCGGGAAAGACTCGCACTGGAACCTTGTCTCGTCCGGTCTAGCCGCGCGGCGCAGTACTCGGCTGGCCACCGCCCGTTGTACTGCTACCGCCGCCATCGGGTTGGGGTTGGCGGTCAAATGTCGGGGGCGGCAGGCAATCATTGGCCGCAGCAGTCCCGGCTGTGGCCTGACCGCCGACACATCCGCCGCCGTCAACGACGGCACCGTATTTGTCATAGACCGGTTCGACATAGATTGGTTCTGGTTCTGCCGCCGGGCGACTACAGGCCGACAAAGCGACGGAAAGGCCAAAGGCGGCCAAAATAAAGCTGGATTTCTGCATATCTCTACCTCCGGGTAGGAATATACACTACTTTTGCGGTATTTTTTAACAGAAAATTGATCCCGCGTGATGAGCGACACCAGAGCGCCGAACTCGAACGCGGGCTGGAAGGGGACCGGCAGCGGGTAGATCCGCGCAACCGGTCCCGATTGGTGCTTACTTGTATTTGCCGGTGTAGCTTGGCTCCATCGAGATGGGCGTGGGCGACATAACGACGAATTCTTCTTCTTTGGGCTTCGAGCAGGCTGCCACGAGGACAACCGTGCTAAGAAGCAACATGCTCGTGATGTTCTTCGACATCTGTTTCTCCAGTTACTTGTTCCAAGCAGAACCCCGCCCTGCGGCGCGGCCTGCCTCCTGTACGAGGTATCGGTCACGTGGATGCGACCAGTTGTGATCATACCGGAACACGGTGTCGAAACATATCGGTAGCCGCGAAAGTGGCGGCCCTGTGTCAGAAAAGACTCATTCGCCACATTGAATGAAGTCCGTCCCGCAAGATGTTGTGGAAGCATCAAAATTCCTCCCAGATACAGCGGCCTTCACGGAGCGTGAAAACTTCGAAATACTGCACGGTTCCGGGGTCGGACTGACCGAATTCAAGCGGCTTGTCCATGAGCGAAACAACGACCTGCGACACCTCTTCCCCTGCGGCATCCAGCATCGGCACAGCAGCACCGTTGCAAAGCACGGCAAAATCCTGTTGTACCTTGTCGAAGGCCGCGCCCTCGGCCAAAGCGGGCATCACATACCGGAAACGCGCCCAGCGTGCGCCATCGGGCTGGACTTCGACAAAACCCTCCATCAGTTCGACGTCGAACCCGGATGGCAGCGCGGCTTGTGACGCAAGCGGGCTGGCCACCACAGCAATGGCAAGCGCTGCAGTGACACCAAAGGCACGATACCTGTTCACGCCGCACCCCCTGCATGACGCAACCAGCGAGCCTGACGCCCCGGATCGGACAACAGATCGTTCAGCAGCCCCTGTGCCTTTGCGCGTAACGCCACACCGGGCACGCCCGCTGTCAGCGCACCACCCGCTGTCAGATGCAACGAATCGCTGACACGTTCGACCCGCACCACAGGCCGGAAGCCCCGTAGATCGCGCAGACAGCGCCAGACGTCCTGCCGGACCTGATGCGCCAGACGCGCCCGCCCGACAGCGCCGCCGCGCAGATGGAGCACTGTCGAGGCCGACAGATCAAACCGTGCCGGCAGATGCCGCGACAGCGTCACAACCGCCCCGTCACGCACAAGGTGCCAACCACCCCGGCCTGTCGCCCGCGCATGTCCTGCAATCTCGACCATCTGGCGCGACAACTCCTTGCTACGTAAAAAATTGGAAATTCCGGACCCGCCCCAAACGCCTCCTCGCGCCGGGGCAGGCCTCTTGTCCCGCCTTACAGCGGGATGTTGTCATGCTTTTTCCAAGGGTTGGTCAGCTTCTTGCCTCGCAGCGCAGCAAAAGCGCGCGACACGCGCCGCCGTGTGCTGTGCGGCTGGATCACCTCGTCGATAAAGCCACGCTCGGCGGCGACGAAAGGATTGGCAAAGCGGTCCTCGTAATCCTTGACGCGGCCTGCAATCTTTTCGGGATCGTTCAACTCGCTGCGATACAGGATCTCTGTCGCGCCTTTTGATCCCATCACGGCGATCTCGGATGTAGGCCAGGCATAGTTGACATCGCCCTGCAAATGCTTGGACGCCATCACAACATAAGCGCCGCCATAGGCCTTACGGGTTATCAGCGTAACCTTGGGCACCGTTGCCTCGCCATAGGCAAATAGCAGCTTTGCGCCATGCTTGATCACGCCGTTATATTCCTGCGTGGTGCCGGGCAAGAAACCGGGCACATCCACCAAAGTCAGGATCGGAATCTCGAACGCATCGCAAAAGCGCACGAACCGCGCGGCTTTGCGGCTGCTGTCGATATCCAGACAACCCGCCAGCACCATCGGCTGGTTCGCGACGACGCCAACGCTCTGGCCTTCCAGACGGATAAAGCCGGTGATGATATTGCGGGCAAACTCTTCCTGTATCTCGTAGAAATCACCCTCATCCGCGACCTTGAGGATCAACTCCTTCATGTCATAGGGCATGTTGGGGTTTTCCGGCACCAACGTGTCCAGACTCATCTCGATCCGCGCGGGATCATCGAAGAAGGGGCGCACGGGAGGTTTCTCGCGGTTGTTCAGCGGCAGGAAATCCACCAGACGGCGCACTTCGGCCAAAGCCTCGACATCGTTTTCGAACGCGCCGTCGGCCACGCTGGATTTTTTGGTATGGGTCGATGCGCCGCCCAGTTCCTCGGCGGTGACCACCTCGTTGGTGACGGTTTTCACCACATCGGGACCGGTGACGAACATGTAAGAGCTGTCTTTCACCATGAAGATGAAATCGGTCATCGCAGGGCTATAGACCGCACCGCCCGCACAAGGCCCCATGATAAGGCTGATCTGCGGCACCACACCCGAGGCCAGAATGTTGCGCTTGAACACCTCGCCATACGCGGCCAGCGAGCTGACGCCTTCCTGAATGCGCGCGCCGCCCGAATCGTTGATGCCGATCACTGGCGCGCCGTTCTGCACCGCCATATCCATGATCTTGCAGATTTTAGCTGCATGGGTTTCGGACACAGATCCGCCCAGCACGGTGAAATCCTGACTGAACACATAGACCATGCGGCCATTCATCGTGCCCCAGCCTGTCACAACCCCATCGCCGCGCGGCTTGCTGGCCTCCATCCCGAAATCAGTACAGCGATGGGTAACGAACATGTCGTATTCCTCAAAGCTGCCCTCATCCAGCAACAGCTCGACCCGCTCGCGTGCGGTCAATTTGCCTTTGGAATGCTGCGCGTCGATCCGCGACTGACCACCACCAAGGCGAGCCCCGGCGCGGCGTTCTTCCAGTTCCTGAAGGATGTCTTTCATCGGTTCTTCCCTGCTGCTGGCCCATGTGCCGGGCACGCGCCCGGCCTGTCGACCGTCATCCCGGACAATACCTTGCGGATCGCCGTCTTGGTCTCTTTGTATAGGGTGCCATGCCCGTCAAACAAAGCGGATTTCGGCAAATTTGCAAACTATTGGCAATAGCATTATTGCAAATTGCAAAACCGCATAATTTCGTCTCTGAGGAATGGACTTCCCCGCATCCTCATCTTACGCCTTTGCCTATGCAAGAGTCCAAAATGGTCCGGTACCTGGATCGCTCCACCGCCCCCCATGTCACGACGCTGATCCTGCTTGCCGGGATATCAGCCATGGCGATGAACATATTCCTGCCCTCGCTGCCAGGAATGGCCCTGCATTTCGACGTGGATTACAGCGTCATGCAGCTTTCCGTAGCAACATATCTGACCATGAGCGCCTTTCTGCAGATCCTGATCGGGCCACTGTCCGACAAGATCGGACGCCGCCCCGTGATCCTGTGGGGCGTGATCCTGTTCTGCTTTTCCACCGTTGGCTGCCTGCTGGCCCCCAATGCGACGATCTTTCTGATCTTCCGCGCATTTCAGGCTGTGATCGCCGTGGCGATGGTGCTCAGTCGCGCTGTGGTGCGCGACATGTACACGCAAGATCGCGCTGCCTCGATGATCGGGTATGTGACGATGGGCATGGCCGTGGTGCCAATGATCGCCCCGGCCATCGGCGGCGTGCTGGAGGATGCCTTTGGCTGGAGGGCCAATTTTGCCATGCTTCTGCTCTGCGGTCTGATCGTGCTGGTGATCGCATGGCGTGATCTGGGCGAAACCGGCACGCCCAGCACAAACTCGTTGAAGCAGCAATTCAAGGAATATCCCGAGCTTCTGCGGTCGCAGCGGTTCTGGGGCTATTGCCTTGCCTCGGCTTTCGGATCGGGTGCGTTCTTCGCCTATCTGGGTGGCGCGCCCTTTGTCGGCACCGAAGTTTTCGGCCTGACACCAAGCCAGTTGGGGCTGTATTTTGCAGCGCCTTCGATCGGCTACTTCCTTGGCAACTGGGCCACCGGCGTGCTGGCGGCCCGCCACGGGGTCAACCGGATGGTGCTGTGGGGCACGATCATATCGGTGATCGGCATGGGCCTGTCGCTGATCGTCAGCTATGCGGGCTTTTCAGGCCCTATCGTGTTTTTCGGCTTCATGAGCCTTGTCGGGATCGGCAACGGCATGACCATCGCCAATGCCACCGCAGGCATGCTGTCGGTCCGCCCGCATCTGGCAGGCACGGCATCGGGCCTAGGTGGCGCGATCATGATCGGTGGCGGCGCGGTCCTGTCTGCCCTTGCAGGGGCGCTGCTAAAACCGGGACGCGGGGAATTCCCGCTGGTCTGGATCATGTTCGTGACCTCGATCCTTGCCGTTGCCGCGATCCTTTACGTGATCCGGCGCGAACGGCAACTGGGTCTCTGACACCCCTTGCTCCGGCAAGTTTGCAAAGTTAAGCTTTGATCTGATCCACGCTTTGCAAAGGCACCCTAATGGCCACGCAGAAACTCTATGCCGGGGCCAAGCTGCGCGAAACGCGCCAGCGCCTTGCCCTGACGCAAAAGGACTTTGCCGCCAAACTGGGTGTGTCCCTGCCCTATCTCAACCAGATGGAGAATAATAACCGCCCCGTTTCCACAACCGTAGTGCTCGCACTCGCGCAGGAATTCGGTTTTGACGTCACCGAACTGAGTACCGGTGACAGTGAACGGTTGGTGTCGGACATGCGCGAGGCGATGGCAGATCCGGTTTTTGCCGAAAACGCGCCGCCGCTTGCCGATCTGCGGCTGACAGCGTCGAACGCACCGGCCTTGGCCCGCGCCTTTCTGGACCTGCACCGCGCCTACCGGCAAACTCACGAGCGCCTTGCCTCGCTGGACGAGGCATTGGGCCGCGATGACGCCAGAACCCAGCCGTCCCCATGGGACGAGGTGCGCGACTTCTTTCACTATTGCGATAATTACATTGATGCCGTGGACCGTTCTGCCGAACATTTCGCCAGTGCTGCGGGCTCCGGCGGCATTCGCGCCCATGCGCTGAAAACGCTTGAGCAATCTGGCGTAATCGTTTCTTTTACGGATATTTCTCGCGTGCGCGTATTTGATCCCGCAACGCGAGTATTGACCCTGTCGTCACGTGCTAGTCCTGAAACGCAACGGTTCCAGCTTTTGTTGCAACTTGCCTTATTAAAACAAAACGCCCTTCTGGATGCGACTCTGGATCTGGCCCGTTTCCAGACAGATCAGGCCCGTGCCATCGCCAAGATCGGGCTGGCCAATTTCTTTGCGGGTGCCGCGATGATGCCTTACACCACCTTTCAGGCGGCCGCGCGCGACACGCGGCACGATCTGGAACTGTTGGCGCATCGGTTCGGCGCGTCGATCGAACAGGTGGCACACCGCCTGTCCACACTGCAACGTCCCGGTGCCAAAGGTATCCCGTTCTTTTTCGTCCGCGTCGATCAGGCGGGCACGATCACGAAACGCCATTCCGCCACGCGGTTGCAATTCGCCCGTTTTGGCGGGGCTTGCCCGCTGTGGAACGTCCACCGCGCATTCGAGACACCGGGCCGCTTTTTGCGGCAACTGGCAGAAACGCCAGACGGTGTACGCTACATCAGTCTTGCGCGGGATGTGTCGAAACCGGGGGGCAGTTTCGGCGCCCCGACGCGGCGCTTTGCCATCGCACTGGGGTGTGAAGTGCGCCATGCCGCCGATCTGGTCTATGCCGACGATCTGGACCTTGCCAACCCGCGCGCGTTCGAGCCCATCGGCATTTCCTGCCGGATTTGCGAGCGCAAGGATTGCCATCAGCGCTCGGTCCCGCCGCTGGAACGGCGTCTGACGATCAACAGCGACGAGCGCGGCGTGCTGCCCTATACTGTTGATTAAAAACGATAAGGCGCGGAGTTTTCCCCGCGCCCCCGTATGACGTCTGCGCTTGCTCTCAGTCTTTCAGATAGGCGTAGATCTGGTCTTTCAGGGCCGCACGCGTTTTCCGCATCTCGACCTCCACCAGTTCCTCGACTGGCTCCACATTGGTTTCGGCCCTGTGAACCGCGCGGTTGATCGTGTGGTATTCCTCGGCCAGACGCGCGAAATGGGCATCCTCGGCCTTCAGCGCGGTCATCTTGGCCACTTTGGTTGGAAATTCTTCATGCAGTTCGTGCGGGGTATTGGACATCGCGCCTGTCTCCTTCTGGTTGCGTTGACCAAATTTAGACCAACCGCAACATCGCCACCTTGAGACAGATCAAACCCGCCGCAACACGACAGGTTTCAGGACATTTCCGCCCCGTATTCCAGAACGATCGGCACCATGATTTCTTCCTCGTCCATCAGATGCCGGTTCAGGAAAGTCTTGAACCCTTCCTGCACCGCCAGCAACCTTCCTGCCTCGTTCCGCGCCTTCTGGCCCTGTTGCAATGCCTGCAACACCTGATTGGTGTGATCAGCCAGCGAGGTCAGATGGTGGTCCAGCGCGTGATGGTCGGCATCCAGAATCTCGAATGCCTGTTCCAGACGCTTGTCCATTGCCATGAATTGCGGAAAATAATGCTGGTCTTCGATCTGGTGATGCCCGTGCAACTGGTCCAGAAAAAATCCCGTATAGCGCGACAATTCGGGACCATAACGCCCAGCATTGCCGTCCAGATGAGCCTGCGTATCGCCGATCACCTTGTCCAGCACTTGGCGGAACATCAGATGACGTTCCAACCAGAAACTGGTCAGGTCATTGAAATTCATATGCCCGCGCCATTCGGCACGCGGATAGCGGTCTGCCAGCACGCGCAGATGCTCGGGCAGGCCTTTGCGGGTTTCTATCGAAAGCGGTTTTGACATGAAGCGTTCATACAACGCGCCCAGCAACAGTGCAGCCCCTTATCTGCGCACATTCCGTGTGCAGGTCTTTGGTAGACAGACGCAGAGACAGGGCCGAACTTTGCGCATTCTCAGCGGCGCGCAGCACGCCATCCAGCGGCTTCAGCCTCGGCTCGCGAGCAGAACCACCGCTCGCCCTGCGCGGTGTTGATACGCGTGCGGTCATAGTGTTCCTGACCGGGGCGGTGGTATATCCGTTCGCCCTTGGCGCTGATATTTCCTTTTATATTACAGTTATTTGCAGCCTGCGGCGCAGCGCCCCCCTCACGTCGGAATGCAGCGGGGTCTTGCACGCGCATGGCCCAAAGCCCCCTTTCCGCAACAGCGGCCTGTTTTTCGATCAGGTCATAATCCATGGAATAGCGCCGATAGGCAAAGGCCAGACCGTCACCGACCAGCATGGCGCCCATATCCTGCCCGCCGACAACGCAACGGGCCACGATCCGACCATAACGATCACGGTCCAACGGCTCGCAAACGGCCGTCTTGCCCTGATACCGCGCCCGCACCTCGCGGCTGACCCATGCCCCGCAGTCCCAGCTGACGCCCTGTTCTGTCTCGCAACGTTGCCTGGCCTCTGGCGCGTCGATCCCATGCAGCCGCACCCGCGTGCCGCCGACATCCAACGTATCGCCGTCAATGACACGGATTGGCCCGTTCGGAGATTCGGCCAGAACGTAAGATGCTGCCAAAAGACTAATAGCAAAAAAGAGTAAAAATATGATTTTGAACATGGGATGATTTCAACCGCTTTTGAAACAGTTTCAACCCAAAGCTTTAACCATTGTTAATGAATAGTTAATGAAATGCCTCTAACTGTTACCTAAGCGACACTTCTTGATGCATCGCGCCTTATCGCTGGACGCTTTGCCACTGCGGATGGACCCAAGGCTCTCGGTTATCGGCAGGCAGAGGATCACGCCCAAGCAGATGGTCGCTGACCTTTTCGCCCACCATGATAGAGGGCGCATTCAGATTGCCATTTGTGATGCGCGGAAAAATACTGCTATCGGCCACACGCAGCCCATCGACCCCGATCACGCGCGCTTGCGGATCGACCACAGCAGCCGGATCACTGGCGCGCCCCATCCGGCACGTCCCGCAGGGGTGATAGGCGCTTTCGGCATGCTCGCGGATGAAATCATCCAACTCCGCATCGCTTTGCAGGGCATGTCCCGGCTGGATCTCGTGTTTGACAAAGGGTTTGAACGCCTCTTGCGCGAATATCTCGCGGGTCAGGCGGATGCATTGGCGGAACTCCCGCCAGTCCTGCGGATCGGACATGTAGTTGAACCGAATCAGCGGATCGGCCATCGGATCAGATGACCGCAGCGTGACCGCCCCGCGCGAGATACTGCGCATCGGGCCGACATGAGCCTGAAAGCCGTGACCTTCGGCGGCGATCTTGCCGTCATAGCGCACGGCAATGGGCAGGAAGTGGAACTGGATGTCAGGGTAATCCACACCCGCCTGCGAGCGGATGAAACCTGCACTTTCGAACTGGTTGCTGGCCCCCAGCCCCTTTCCGGTGAACAGCCATTGTGCCCCGATCAGGGCCTTGCCCCAGAGGTTCCAGTATTTGAACAGGCTGATCGGCTGGCTGGCGGCCATCTGGATGTAAAGCTCCAGATGATCCTGCAGGTTTGCCCCCACTCCTGGACGATCAGCGACAACCGGAATCCCGTGTTCAGCCAGATGTGCGGCAGGGCCGATCCCCGAAAGCATCAACAGCTTGGGCGAATTGATCGAGGACGAAGCCAGCACCACCTCGCGCCGCGCGCGGATAAATTCGGTGCCATTGCCGCGAGTCACTTCAACCCCGGTGGCGCGCCCCTCGGTGATGACGACGCGCCGCGCAAAGGCGCGGATCAGGCTGCAATTGGGGTGTTTCAACGCTGGCCGCAGATAGGCATTGGCCGCCGACCAACGCCGCCCGCGCCAGACGGTCTGCTCCATCGGGCCGAAACCTTCCTGCCGCTCGCCGTTGTAATCCTCGGTCACGCCATATCCCGCCTGACGCCCGGCCTCGACAAAAGCGTGAAACAGCGGGTTCTTGCGCGGTCCGCGCTGGACATGCAGCGGGCCATCAGTCCCGCGCCAGCCGTCTTCGCCACCGTGCGAATGCTCCATCCTGCGAAAATAGGGCAGCACATCGGCATAGCCCCACCCATCCGCGCCCTGATCGCGCCAATGGTCATAGTCACGCGCATGCCCGCGCACATAAACCATGCCGTTGATACTGCTTGATCCACCAATCACCTTGCCACGCGGCACGGCAAGGCGGCGGTTGTTCAGATGCGGTTCGGGTTCGGACTGGAAACCCCAGTCATAGCGGGACATATTCATCGGATAGGACAAAGCGGCAGGCATCTGGATAAAGGGGCCCGCATCGGTGCCGCCATGTTCAACTACCAGAACTGACTGGCCTGCCTCGGCCAAACGATACGCTATCGCGCAGCCTGCGCTGCCCGCCCCTATGATCACGAAATCCGCTTCCATCGTCACGTCTGTTGTCCTGTCTTTTTCAAAGGTCACCTGCCCCGGTCCGCCATGCCGGCGCGGGGTGGATGGAGGGAAAAGCCGCCCGGTCAAACAAGACGGGCGACCCCTGAAATATCGTTCAGTACGGCGCCTCGACCCGGCCCATTCTCACGAATACCGATTTAAGCTGGCTGTAATGCTCGATTGCGACCTTGGCGTTCTCGCGCCCTACCCCCGACATCTTGACCCCGCCAAAGGGCATTTCGACCGGCGCATCGTTATAGCTGTTGATGTAGCAGGTACCGGCCTCCATCCGGCCCACTACGCGGTGCGCGCGCGCCAGATCGCGGGTGAACACCCCGGCGGACAGGCCGAATTCCGTGTCATTGGCGCGCGCGATCACCTCGTCCTCGTCCTCGAAATCCAGCACGCACATCACGGGGCCAAAAATCTCCTCACGCGCGATGGCCATATCGTCAGTCACACCCGCAAAAACCGCAGGCGTGATCCAGAATCCGTCCTTGTCCAACCGACGGCCACCGTAGACCAGCCGCGCGCCTTCCTCGACACCTTTGGCGATGTAGCGGGTCACGATCCCCAACTGCGCTTCAGACACCATCGGGCCGAAATTTGTCGCCTCATCCAGCGGATCACCTATCACGGCATCGGCCAACCGTTCGGACAGGCGGGCAAGGAAGGCCTCGCGGATACCTTTTTGGACGAACACCCGTGTCCCGTTGGAACAGACCTGCCCCGAGGAATAGAAATTCCCCAAGATCGCCCCGCCGACCGCATCTTCCAGATCGGCATCGTCAAAGATGATCAGGGGCGATTTGCCGCCCAGTTCCATCGTCACATGTTTCAATCCTGCGGCGGCAGCGGCATAGACCTTCTTGCCCGTGGGCACCGATCCGGTCAGCGAGACCTTGTTCACGCGCGTATCGGTGACCAATGCGCCACCCACGTCACCACGCCCCTGAATGACATTGTAAAGCCCCGCAGGAAGCCCCGCCTCATGCAGGATTTCGGCCACTTTCAATGCGCAAAGCGGAGTCACGTCCGATGGTTTGAAGATCATCGCATTGCCGCATGCCAGCGCGGGCGCACCTTTCCAGCAGGCGATCTGCGTGGGATAGTTCCACGCACCGATGCCCACGCATAGCCCCAGCGCCTCGCGCACCGTATAGGCCCAGTTTTCGCCCAAGGGGATATGATCCCCCGTCAGGCTGGCGGCCAGACCGCCGAAATATTCCAGCGCATCCGCACCGCTGGTGGCATCGACATAGAGCGTCTCGGACAAAGGCTTGCCTGTGTCATGGCTTTCCAGAATGCTCAGGTCGCGGTTGCGTTCGCGCATGATATCCGCGGCACGCCGCAGAATGCGGCCCCGCTGCACACCGGGCAACGCCGCCCATGCCTTTTGCGCCGCCCGCGCGCTGGTGATCGCCTCTTCGATCACGGCGGGTGTCGCCGCATAGACGCGCGCGATCACCTTGCCGGTAGCGGGATAGATCACATCAATTGGCGCGCCTGCTGTATCTTCAAGGTAGCGGCCATTCACGAAATGGCTGGCGGTGGGCTGTGTGGCAAACTGGGTCATTTTGAGTATTTCCGGCAAGATGAAAGGGTTGGACGCAGCGATGATCGAAGGCGGATCATTCGCCGCGCGGAAAGCGTTTGCTTTCCTCAAGGATGTTCAGGTCCATGTGGTTGCGCATGTAACGCTCGGATGCTTTTTGCAGCGGCTGGAAATCCCACGGAAAATAGCCACCCTGCCGCAGCGCCTCATAGACGACCCAGCGGCGGGCTTGGGATTCGCGCACCTCGGCATCGAACCGCGCCAGATCCCAGCGCGCCTCGGATTTGGCGCGCAGACTGGCAAGCGTGCCCTGATGCGCAGGATCAGTGGCAAGGTTGTGCAACTCCTGCGGGTCGGCCTGCACATCGAACAGCATGTCGGGGTCCAGCAGGCAGCGGGTGTATTTCCAACGGCCATAGCGTAGGCAGACAAGGGGCGATTCCGACGCCTCGGCCGCATATTCCATCGCTACTGGGCTGGTACGGTCAAAGCCTTGCCCCAAGGGCACAAGGCTTTCGCCCGTGGTCCATGGCATCACGTCATCCATGCTGACACCGGCCAGATCGCAAAGCGTGGGGCAGAGGTCGATGGTGCTGACCGGCGCGTCAATGCGCCCTGCCGTCATATCGGGGGCCGACACCATCAAAGGTACGCGGGCCGCGCCTTCATAAAAGCACATCTTGTACCACAGACCACGCTCGCCCAACATATCGCCGTGATCGCTGACAAAGACCACCACGGCCTGCTGGCGCGTCGCCTCGAGCGTGGCCAAAACTTCGCCGATCTTGTCGTCGAGATAGCTGATATTGGCGAAATAGGCGCGCCGCGCCCGTGCCACCATCTTGTCTGTCAGATCGAAAGACCGCCAGTCATTCGCATCGAAAATCCGTTTGGAATGCTGGTCTTGCGCGGCATAGGGGATCGGTGCGACCTCTGGCATCAGATGGGCACAATCCTCATATAGATCCCAGTATTTGCGCCGCGTCACATAGGGATCATGCGGATGCGTGAAGCTGACTGTCAGGCACCATGGCCGCTTGTCCGCTCCGCGCGCCAGATCATAGATTTTCTGCACCGCCTGATGCGCGACATCATCGTCATACTCCATCTGGTTGCTGATCTCGGCCACGCCTGCGCCGGTGACCGAACCCATGTTGTGATACCACCAGTCGATCCGCTCGCCCGGTTTGCGATAATCCGGCGTCCAGCCGAAATCGGCGGGATAAATATCGGTGGTCAGACGCTCCTCGAACCCGTGCAACTGGTCGGGCCCCACGAAATGCATCTTACCGGACAGGCAGGTGTAATAGCCCGCACGCCGCAAATGATGGGCGTAGGTCGGAATGCTGGATGCAAATTCGGCCGCATTGTCATAGACCCGCGTGGCACTGGGCAACTGTCCCGACATGAACGAGGCCCGCCCCGGCGCACACAAGGGCGAGGCTGTATAGGCATTGGCGAACCGCGTGGACCGCGCCGCCAGCGCCTTGAGGTTGGGGGCATGCAGCCAGTCGGCAGGGCCGTCGGGGAACAGTGTGCCGTTCAACTGGTCGACCATCACGATCAGAATATTGGGCCGTGCGCGATCGTCTTTCATGCCTTGCCTCGTTGTAGTTCCAGATCAAGACAACCCAGCACTGTTGCTACAGCCGCGCTGCTGTCGGGTTGGCCAAGACCAAGCGATTGCCGCAGGTAGACCCCGTCGATCAGCGCGGCGATCCGGTCTGCGACATCGCGCGCGCGCACACCCACCAACGGGCGCAGGTCATGGGTCAGGTTCGATCTGAGGCGTCCCTGATACACGACCAGAAGACGCTTTGCATCGTCCGACACCTGCGCCAGAACGTAGAAGTTCAACCATGCCGCCACCACCTCGCGGCGGAAGTTGCTGCCCGCAAAGCTGGCGCGCACAATAGCCTCCAGCCTTTGCTGCGGGTCTGTCGCCATCACCAGTGCCCCGCGCACCCCTGCCGCATACATGGTCAGCGTGTGGCGCATGGCCGCCAGAAAGATCTGCTCCTTCCCGCCAAAGTAGTGATGTGCCAAGGCAGAAGACATCCCCGCCCGCCGCGCGATCTGCGCCACCGTGACATCCAGCGTGCCGCTCTTGCCGATCTCGGTGATTGTCGCTTCCACCAAGGCGGCCCGGCGTATAGGCTCCATCCCGAGCTTGGGCATGATTTTCTCCAATAAACTTGCCACAGGACGCTAAATGGTTTTTTATTGACTCGTCAATCAATAACAACACGGGAGAAACGGATGAACAACAAAACAGCCCTCACAGCCCCGCTGACGGCACTTGCCCTGCTGGCCGCGACACCAGCCTTTGCGCAATGCGACAAGGTCACATTCTCGGATGTGGGTTGGACCGATATCACCGCGACAACGGCCGCCACATCCGTTGTGCTGGAAGCGTTGGGATACCAGACCGAAACCAAGATCCTGTCTGTGCCGGTGACCTATATCTCGCTGTCCAAGGGCGATATTGATGTGTTTCTGGGCAACTGGATGCCCACCATGGAAGCCGATATCGCGCCCTACCGTGACGCGGGCACAGTGGACACCATCCGCACCAACCTGACCGGCGCGAAATATACCCTTGCCGTGAACCGCACCGCCGCCAATCTGGGTATCGCAAGCTTTGAAGATATCGCCACGCATGCTGACGCGCTCGAGGGCAAGATCTACGGGATCGAGGCAGGTAACGATGGCAACCGCCTGATTATGGACATGATCGCAGCCGACGCCTTCGGTCTGGGAAGCTTCAGTGTGGCCGAAAGCTCGGAACAAGGGATGCTGGCACAGGTCACACGTGCCGACCGGCGCAGCGAGCCTGTGGTGTTTCTGGGATGGGAACCCCATCCGATGAACGCCAATTTCGACATGTCATATCTGGAAGGCGGCGATGACTGGTTCGGCCCCGATCTGGGAGGCGCCGAGGTGCGCACGAACACCCGCGCAGGCTATGCCGCCGAATGCCCCAATCTGGGTGCGTTCTTCGGCAATGTGGAATTCACACTGGCCATGGAGAACGAGATCATGGGCGCGATCCTGAATGACGGCACCGATCCGGCCAAGGCTGCAACCGCATGGCTGTCGGCCAACCCCGATGCGCTGGAAGGCTGGCTGGACGGCGTCACCACCCGCGACGGCGCCGAGGCATTGCCAGCAGCACGTGCGGCATTGGGGCTGTAATCCATCGCGGCGCGATGATCACATGACCAGTCAGAGGGCGCGCTGCGATACGCGCCCTCTGAGTGCTTTCAAAATAAGATCAAGAGGTTGCACAACTTCCCCGCAAGGAGCCGTGACGCAAGATGACACAGATTTTTGCCGCCAGCACAGGGCCGGAGACATGGCGCACAAGGTTAGCCGATCCTGAAAAACACTGGCGTGACGGGTATTCCGCCAAGCTGACAGCTGAAAGCTGGGAAACCTCCAAAGGATTGCCGACAGAAATCGCACAGCTTTTGGGAAGCAACGCAGCACTCCAACTGGCATTGATCGAACACAAGGTGCCGCTTGCTGGCGGAGGCGCGGACAGCCAGTGCGATGTCTTTGCCCTTGTCCGCGCCGACAACCGCGATATCGCAATGGCGGTCGAGGCCAAGGTAAACGAACCTTTCGGACCTCTGCTGTCAGAATGGTATCACGAACCCTCTGCGGGCAAGGTGAAACGCCTGCGGGCTATCTGCGAGATGCTGGGCTTGCCTGATCCCGAAACAACACCTCTGTCCGGCAGTTTACGCTACCAGCTTTTTCACCGGACCGCGGCCGCCGTAGTCGAGGCGCGGCGCTTTCATCGCCCTGTGGCCGCAATGATCGTGCAGTCCTTCGCGCCCGATCACCGATGGTTCGCAGATTACGCTGCCTTTTGCGCGTTATTCGGTCTGACGGTTGCACCGCAGAAAAGCGCGGAATGCACGCTGCCTTGCGGCACTGTCCTGATCTTGGGCTGGGCCTGTGGCACACCTGCAGCCCCGTATCCCAAGACACTGACAGGGACATGACACAATGAACTGGCTGACCGACACAAAAATCCCTGTTGGCGCTTATGCTGATCGCGCGTTCACCTGGCTCGAGATCAATGCCGCGTTCTTTTTCGACGGGTTGTCCGATGCGCTGGAGGCGCTGATTGCAGGTATCCTGTGGGTCCTGCAAAGCCCGCATCCTCTGGTGGTTATCCTAATCTTTGTGGCCATCACCATCGCGTTGCAACGCAGCTGGAAGCCTGCCGTGATGGTCGGGCTCGGCCTGCTGTTCATCGTCAATCAGGGCTACTGGATCCAGACAACGCAATCTTTGACGCTGGTGCTGGCGGCTTGCGTTGTCTGCATGGGCGTGGGCGTCCCCATAGGGATCGCAGCCGCCCATCGCCCTGCATTGTATCGCTCCTTGCGTCCGGTTCTCGACCTGATGCAGACCCTGCCCACCTTTGTCTATCTCATTCCCGCCATTGTGTTTTTCGGCATCGGCATGGTGCCCGGCCTGATCGCCACGGTGATCTTCGTGCTGCCTGCGCCGATCCGCCTGACACATCTGGGGATCACGGCAACACCCACCCCCCTGCTGGAGGCGGCACAAGCCTTCGGTGCCACCCCGCGCCAGACCCTTCTCAAGGTAGAGCTGCCCTATGCGCTGCCGCAGATCATGGCGGGGCTTAACCAGACCATCATGTTGTCGCTGTCGATGGTGGTGATCGCGGCACTGGTGGGCGCGGACGGTCTGGGCGTGCCGGTCTTGCAGGCCCTCAACCGCGTCAATCCCGCGCTTGGCTTTGAATCCGGGCTGGTGATCGTGGTGCTGGCGATCATTCTTGACCGTATGCTGAGGATCGAGCGCAAATGAGTACCGCTGTCACTTTCAACAACGTGTCCATCGTCTTTGGCGACAAACCGGCCTCTGCCTTGCCGCTGATGGATGAGGGTCAAAGCCGCAGTCAGGTGCAACAGGGCTGCGGGCAGATTCTGGGCGTGCGTGACTGCTCCCTCAGCGTACAGGAAGGCGAAATTCTTGTGCTGATGGGTCTGTCCGGTTCAGGCAAGTCCACCTTGCTGCGCGCGGTCAATGGCCTCAACCCGGTGGTGCGCGGCCATGTCGAGGTGACCACTGAAAGCGGTATGGTCGATGTCACCCATGCCAAGGGTGCCGCCCTCCGACGTCTGCGGCAAAACAACGTGGCGATGGTTTTCCAGCAATTCGGCCTGCTGCCATGGCGCACGGTGCGCGAGAATGTGGGCCTCGGACTGGAACTGGCAGGTGTGCCGCGCGCCGCGCGCGACACTCGCACAGCCGAACAACTGGCCCTTGTCGGTCTGACCGAATGGGCCGATCGCAAGGTGGGCGATCTGTCGGGCGGGATGCAGCAACGCGTGGGTCTGGCGCGGGCCTTTGCCACAAATGCGCCGATCCTGTTGATGGACGAGCCGTTTTCCGCCCTTGATCCGTTGATCCGTACCCGCCTTCAGGACGAGTTGCTGGACCTTCAGGCGCGACTGAAACGCACGATCATCTTCGTTAGCCACGATCTGGACGAAGCCTTCAAGATCGGCAACCGCATCGCCATCATGGAAGGGGGCCGCATCGTGCAAAGCGGCACACCGCAAGAGATTTTCACCAATCCCTCGACGGACTATGTGGCCGAATTCGTGGCACATATGAACCCGCTGGGTGTACTGACCGCCGCCGATGTGATGCAACCATCCGCGGCGATGGTGTCAGGCCCGCAGATCGCAGCCAAAGCCAGTCTGCGCGAGGTCATGCAGGCTTTGCAACACGCCCATGAGTCAGGGCTTACAGTCATGGACGATGCCGGGCGCATGCTGGGCCAGATCACCCGCAGCGATGTGTTGGCCGGTCTTCTGGACCCGCGCGGCACCGCACAGCCGGATCGCAAGGCGCAATAACGCCACAGACGGAACGCGCAATGTTGTGGGTGGCTCAGACCTTGGTCGCCGCCGCTGGTGGTGTGATCATGCGGCGCTTCAACATCGCCTCGCGCCATGTGATAAATGTCACCGATCCCAGAATGACCAGCCCGCCGACAACCACCCAGATATCGACACCCTCGTCAAAGAACAAAGCCCCAAGCGCAACGGCCCAGACCAGTTGCAGAAAGGTCACCGGCTGCGTCATGGTCACGGGGGCGACCGCGAATGCCAGCGTCATCGTGTAATGCCCCGCTGTGGCCAATAGCGCCACCAGCGTCAGAATGCCCAATGCCTCCATGCTCGGCGGCACCCAGACAGCAATCGCCATCGGGGCAAGGCCAATCGTCACCCAGACCGACAGCATACCCACCACAATCGCGGCATTTGTCTCATCCGTCAGCAGTTTCGCCAGCAGATAGGAAGCACCAAAAACCACCGCCGCCCCCAGCATCGCCAGATGGCCGGGACCGACTTCGCGAAAACCGGGACGCAGGATGATCAGCGCGCCCAACAGCCCGAAGATGACAGCGATCACGCGGCGGGCGGCCAGTTTCTCGCCCAGAAACAGGGCCGCACCCAGCGTGACATAGATCGGCGCCAGATAGTTCATGGCCGTGACATCCGCGATGGGGATACGCGCCATTGCATAGAACCACAGCGCAACACCGATGGAATGGGACAGCCCGCGCAAGGTGAACAGCCCCCATTGACGGCGCGACAATTGCGTCGCCAGTATCGGACGGATCAGGGGGATCAGGAAGACAAGCCCGATCGCGTAACGCAGAAAAGCTGCCTCGGGTGCGGGGATGCCTGGACCGAGATATTTCACCAGCGCCGTGACACCCACGAACAGCAGGCCGGTCACAACCATCCAGAAAATACCCAGCACCGGGCGGACCGGTCTTTGATCAATGCTCATGACGGCATCAAGTCACGAAGCCGGAGGGGCTGCAAGAGGTCGGTCGAAAAAGGCGTACCGTTTGCGTGCTTTGACCGATCAGCCCCGGATCAGGCTGGCCGCGATCACCCACATCAGCGCCCCCACCGCCACATCCAGAACCCGCCATGCCTGCGGGCGCGCAAACAACGGGGCCAGTCGGCGCGCACCATAGCCCAGCGTGAAGAAGAACACGAAACTTGCCGTCATCGCACCCAGCGCGAACCCCAGCCGGTCCTGGTATTGCGCGGCCACCGCCCCCAGCAGCACAACCGTATCCAGATAGACATGCGGGTTCAGCCAGGTCAGCGCCAGACAGGTCGCCAGAACCGGTCCAAGCGCCTCGCCCCCCTGCCCTTCGGCCCGCAAAACCGCCCCGCCACGCCATGCCGACAGAAAAGAGCGTGCGCCGTAGACCAGCAGAAAGGTTGCGCCACCCCAGCGCATGACCGGCTCGATCCAGGGGGCAGCCTCGGTCAACCGCCCGAACCCCGCGACACCTGCCGCAATGAGGATTGCATCGCTCAGCGCGCAGGTCAGGCAGACCGCCAGAACATGCGAGCGTCTGATCCCCTGTCTGAGAACAAAGGCATTCTGCGCGCCGATCGCCATGATCAGCGACAGCCCCAACCCGAACCCTGCCCCGACTGCCTGCATGATCGACCCTCACCGCCTTGTCCCATGCGCCTAACGGTGCCACACAGACGCGTCAAGCAAAGGTCAGAGTTGTGGACAAAATCCGGCCAACTTATCCCCAAAGTAATCCACACCGTCATTGAGGACCGTAAATAAATCTACTTTAAATTGATTATTGTAAATAAAACGGATAATTTCAAGAGAACGATCTTCTGCTGTGGACTAAAATTGAAAAGCAATCAACCGCCCCCCGTATACGACAGGAAAGCCACCCTGTGGATAAGTATAGGGATACATTTACCTGCGCCGCGTCCCGTCCGCCCGTTTCTTCTTGCCTGCAATATCCCGGGGTCCGGGGCAGCGCCCCGGTCAGTGCCTGCTATGCACCACCATCACTTGGGTCAAGCTGCGCCAGTTCACCCAGAGTCACGGGTTTGTAGGGCGGCCTGATGCGGAACGCCCCGACCTTTTGGGGGTCTGTGCCATGCGCTTGCGCCAGCAAAGCCGTCACGCTCGCCCCGCAATAACGCCCCTGACAGGGGCCCATTCCCGCCCGCCCAAACGCCTTGGTCTGGTTCGGTCCGGTGCAGCCCAAGCGCGCCCAGTCGCGGATCTGGCCTGCCGTCACTTCTTCGCAGCGGCAGATGATGGTGGTGTCCGCAGGGGCCAGAACCTGCGCGCAAGGCGGATAGGCGCGCTCCAGAAACGGGCGCAGCGCGCGTTCTGCAGCCAGCGCAGCCAAAGGCCCGCGCGATTGCGTGTCCCGCGCGGCCGCATCCATACGGCCAAGCTGACAGCTCACTTGCAAAGCCGCCAGACGCCCCGCTGCCGCCGCAGCAACAGCCCCCGCAATCCCTGCACCGTCACCGGCGATGAAAATACCCGCGGCCGAGGTCTCGCCCCACGGATCACAACGCGGTGCAAAGGCCTTTTGCCCCTCCAGCCAGTCATGATCAAGCCGCAGCGCACGGCTGATCTGCGTATTGGGCACAACCCCCTGATGCAGCAAAACCGTGTCACAGCGGATGCTTTGTGTGCAACCTTTTACAGTGAATTCAAGCGCTTCAGCCTGATCACCTCCTGTGATCCGCAGATCAACCGCCCCCGTGATCCGCCGCAGGCCAAAGCGGCGCAATTCCACCAGCAGGCCCAGCCCCTTGACCAGCGTCCGCCAGCCGCACCAGCCCTGCGTCAGATGCGGCACCGCGCGCAGGATATCGCCTGCGTCTTGCGTTTCAACCAGTGCCAGCGGCGGTTTGCCCGCCCGCGCCATCTGGACCGCCAGCAGATACAACAGTGGGCCGGACCCTGCCAACACGCAGCGTTTCGCCACCAGCCCCGAAGCCTTGAGCAATATCTGCCCCGCCCCTGCTGTCATCACCCCCGGCAGGGTCCAGCCGGGCACTGGCACAGGCCGTTCCAGTGCGCCAGTCGCAAGGATCAACCGCAGGCCCCGCAACTGTGTGGCGCGACCTTCCAGCGAGTAACTGACAGTGATACCCGCTGTATCGGGCTCGATTTGCCAGACCACTGCCCCCGCCAGATACCGGACATCTGCCACCTGCATCGCCTGCGCCAGCTTTGCGCCTTCCTGATAATCCTGTCCAAGTATCGCCCCACGGCTGGCACCGTCACCCGTCACGGCGCGGTAGATCTGCCCGCCCGGTCCGGGCTGTTCATCCAACACCACAACCGACAGACCCGATGCAGCCGCTTGCGCCGCCGCAGCCATGCCCGCAGGTCCGGCCCCGATCACAATCAGATCGGCCATGCTCATGCCCCCAGCTTTCCGGTCGAACGCGACAGGACCAGCCCGGCATGCACCTGCATCATGCAGGCCTGACGGGTCACGCCCTCTAGCTCGATCAGGCAATCAAAACAGGCCCCCATCATGCAAAACGGCCCGCGCGGGGCACCTGTCAGCGGCGTTGCCCGAAACGCGACGATCCCCGCACCCAGCAAAGCTGCCGCCAGATTGGCCCCATCCGGCAGATCAAGCGGTTGGCCGTCCAGCATCACGCGCACGCGCGGCCTGTCGGGTGTCAGGTCATGAAAGGGCAAAGCGGGCCTCGCTGAACGCTGCCAGATCGGGGGCATCCTGTGCGCCTTCCAACCAGCGCGGCAGCAATAACGCATGGGCGGCGGCAAGGGTCACGCCGGAATGACAGGTCACCAGACTGACCCCCGGCAAGGTCGCACTGCGCGCATATATCGGCAATCCGTCCGGCGACATGATCCTCAGGGCGCCCCAACTGCGGACCATCTGCGCGCTTGCCAGACGCGGCATCACCGCCACGGCCTCTGCGGCGATGGCGGCGGCGGTCGGTATGCTCACACGGTCGTCCAGCCCCACCTCTTCCGCACTGGCCCCGATCTGGATACCGCCCTCATCCACCTGCCGGATCGTGGCGGAGGGGCGGTTCATCATCTTTGGCAGTTTTTCAGTGACCAGCACCTGCCCCCGCTGCGGGCGCACAGGTGCTGCAAAACCCAGTTTCGGGCCAAGCTCCATCGCGCCAAGCCCAGCGCAAAGCACAACCTGCGCGGCCTCGACCCGCTGCCCCGAGGCGCAAGTGATCCGCAAGGCACCACCTTTGGCATCCACATCCGTCACGGTCTGACCGCCCAAGACCTGCCCCCCAAGATGGCGCACATCCGCAGCCAGCGCGCGCAACAGGCGCAGCGGATTCACATGCCCGTCCTGATGGTGCAAGATCGCGCCTGCGACACGCGGGCCAACCTCGGGTTCCTCGCGCTTGAGGGCATTGTGACCCAGCACCTCGAACGGATAGTCCCCGCCCAAGGCATCGCGCAGCGCGGCATAGCGCGCAACTGTGGCCTCCAGCGTGGCCTCGTCCAGATGAAAATCGTATCCGCCCTCCTGCCGCAAGGACAGATCGGCGCCTGCCCCCGCGCCCAGTTCGGCGGCAAATCCGCGCCACAACGCGGCGGAACCTTGGGTCCAGCGCGCATAGGCGGGGTTTTTCAAGCCTTTGGATTGCACCCAGATCAGGCCGAAATTACCACGGCTGGCGCGGAAACTGCCATCGTCACCATCCAGCACGATCACAGTTTTACCGATCCGCAGCAGGCCCCAAGCCACGCTCAGCCCCACAATGCCGCCACCGATGATCGCGTAATCTGCCTGCATGTGCCCCCGCCCTTCCGCCCGCGTTGCACAAGTCTTGGCAGGCCCATAGAGTGTTGTCACGCCCCCTCGGCCTTCAATTGTGAGACCATCATAATGTCAGCTATGCGGGACGGAGCGGATGTTCAGATAGACCAAGGCAATGGCCGCTCGCAGCCCGAAGCGGACCCACAGCCCTTGGTTCGAATTTGCGATAGCTGACCTTCGCCGCGTGGGTCGCGAGCTGACATGGTGCGTTCTTTGCAGCTATTTGAGAAAATAACCTGGATGATGTGCGACCCATTTTCGTCTTGCACGCCATCACTTAAATGAGACCGAACCGGTTTGTCCAAATGACCCGACAAAATTATACGAGTTTGTGAAACTCCAAGCTATTGGCCCGTTATGGAACGGTCGTAGCTGACAGATTGGTCATTCACGATAATCTGCCCGCGCCTTTCCAACTCCATTATCAGGGTGCTCTGTTCTGCTTCATCCAACGTCTTCATAAATAGGGCATTGATTGTATTAGCCAAGGTCCTGACTTTCCTCGGACGTGCAGTGCCGCGAGATTTCAAGCTGGCAACAATCGCGTCAATCTTTTCGTCAGGCGATTTTGCATTTGAAATTCTGACAAATGGGATTTCTGAAAGATCTTTATGGCGGAGTGCGTATATCTTGCGCTCACGCAAGTGGGCTATGAGCGGATCAAAGCCCTTGTCACGTGAGATGATATGAAAAAAGGCGTTTGCATCGATTGCCGCGAACTCGCCAATATAGAAGGCGATGTGGAAATCCAATGCGTTCGAGCCGTTGCCCGAAATCTTCTGGTAATTTGCGTTCTCTCCCAAGTTTTGTAACGCTGTCGCAAACTCAATGGGGACATTTTTTTGGTTGGCCCCAACAAATACAATCAGCCTGAAGGCGTGGCCATTGAGGATTTTGAGGTTCGAGGGCTGAACATTTTCGAAATCGATCAAGATGTAGTTATTTTTCAATCGATGTTCTCCTGTTGGCCTACCACCTCAGAGCGGGTATGTTTCGCACGCGCTGCCCAAAGGAGCAGCCTTTCATCTGACATTGGCAGCATAAAGGCGCAGAAGGTCAAGTCCACGAGCTTCGCGTTGGCATGCTGAAAAGCGCTCTTTGCATGGTGACAGGTTTGGGTACAAAATATCTATCGACCAATCTAAGAAGGTAGGCCTAAGCTCGCACCCAGCTTTCGTCGCACTTTACACGAATGGCAGCTTTTGTGAACTCGCCGCAACTTTGCAAAGTCCCCTTCCTGCGCATTATTGCCATTCTTGTAATGTGCGGCAATCGTTGCTCAGGGCTCATAGCCGCCTCTCATTATCACCCCTACCACCCCACCAAAACAAAAAGGCGCCCGCTCCCGGACGCCTTTCCAAATCACAGCACTGATCAGATCACAGCTGCCCCATCACCTCGTCGCTGGCCTCGAAATTGGTGGTGACGCGTTGCACGTCATCGTCATCCTCCAACGCATCGACCAGCTTCATCAGCTTGGTCATGCTCTCAAGGTCCATCTCGGTCGATGTCGTGGGCTTCCAGACCAGCTTGGTGCTGTCGGATTCGCCCAGCACCGCTTCCAGCGCAGTGACCACCTCGTTCAGGTCGGTATCGGCGCACCAGATCGTATGGCCGTCCTCGCCGCTGTCCACATCCTCGGCCCCTGCCTCGATCGCGGCCATCATGACGGTATCGGCATCGCCCACCTTTGCGGGATAGGTGATTTCGCCCTTGCGGTCGAACATGAAGCCAACAGACCCGGTCTCGCCCAGATTGCCGCCGTTTTTGGTGAAGGTCGAGCGCACGTTGGAGGCGGTGCGGTTGCGGTTGTCGGTCATCGCCTCGACGATGATCGCCACGCCATTGGGGCCATAACCCTCATAGCGGATTTCCTCGTAATTGTCGCCCTCGCCGCCAATGGCTTTTTTGATGGCGCGCTCGATCACGTCCTTGGGGCAGGATTGCGATTTCGCTTCCTTCACCGCCAGCCGCAGACGTGGGTTCTTTTCGGGATCGGGATCGCCCATCTTGGCGGCCACGGTGATTTCCTTGGACATCTTCGAGAAGAGCTTGGCGCGCACCGAATCCTGACGGTTCTTGCGATGCTGGATGTTTGCCCATTTGGAATGGCCGGCCATTGGTATCTCCGTCTGCCTGTCTGCTTCGTCTATCCGAGGTCAGCGCCTCTATATGCCAGCAGACAGGCAGGCTGCAAGACCAGTCACAACAGGCATAAAGATGCGCCCTATAGCGGCCAGAAAAACGGGATCAGCGCTGCCGACAACAATCCCACCGAGATATTGAGCGGCACACCCACCCGCAGAAAATCGGTAAACCTGTAACCGCCGGGACCATAGACCAGCATATTGGTCTGATAACCGATCGGTGTGGCAAAACTGGCCGAGGCCGCCACCATCACCGCCACCACCAACGGCCGCGGATCTATCCCCATCGCCTGCGCCAGACCGATGGCAATGGGCGTGACAACCACAGCCACCGCGTTGTTCGATACCATCTCGGTCAGCACGGATGTCAGCAGATAGATCGCCCAGATGATGAAAAACGGCGGCAGGTCGGTCAACGCAGGGGCCACGCCTTGCACGATCAGGCTGACAGCGCCGGTATGCTCCAGCGCCGCGCCGATGGCGAGCATGGCAAAGATCAGCGCCAGCAACCGGCCCTCGACAAAAGAAAACGCCTCATCTGCATCGATACAGCCGGTCAGCAACACCACTGCCATGGCCAGCACAGCCAGCGACAGGATCGGCGCGAGGCCCAGCCCCGCCAACACCACGATAGCCAGCAGTGACACAATCGCAACTGGCGCATGGCCACGCCGGAAGGCACGTGCCGACGGGTGCGAGACATCGACCAGATCCATCTCGGTCGCAAGGCGCTGGATATCGGCGGGCGCGCCCTCCAGCAGCAGCGTATCACCCACACGCACCACCAGTTCATCCAGTTGCCGCCCGATATTCTGGTTCCGCCGGTGCACCGCCAACGGATAGACCCCAAACCGCCGCCGCAACCGCAAAGAGCCCAACGAGCGGCCCACCATCTTGCAACCCGGCGTGATCAGCACCTCGACGGTCGATGTCTCCACCGCCGAGACCTGATCCATCCGCTTCAGGCTTTTGTCCCTTTGCAGGCTCAGCAATTCGGTCATCTGCGTGCGCAAAACGACGCGGTCACCCACTTCCAGCATCACACCTTGCAGGTCACGCCGCAGCGACTGGTCACCCCTGACAACGTCGATCAGGCGGACACCCTCGCGCTTGAACAGCTGCACGCCAGTCACCTCGCGCCCGATCAGGTTACTGTCGGGGGGAATGACGGCCTCGGTAAAGAATTTCATGCGGCTTTTGTCGGACAACATATTCGCCATACTGTCGCGGTCCGGCAGCAGCATCGGGCCAAAAATGCGCAGATAGATCATCCCCCAGATTACAAGGAAGACTGCCAGTGGCGTGACCTCGAATATCGTGAAACCTTCCATGCCCTGTGCGCGGGCCACACCATCGACCAGCAGATTGGTCGACGTGCCGATCAGCGTCAAAGTGCCCCCCAGAATTGCGGCATAACTAAGCGGGATCAACAGTTTGCTCGACGAAACGCCCATCGTGCGCGACAGCTGCACGAAAACCGGCAGCATCACCACGACCACCGGCGTGTTGTTCATGATCGCAGAGGCCAGCACGACAAAGACCATCAGCATCACAATCGCTGTACGCGGATGGGTGCGTGCGCGCCGGTCCGCCACCGAGGTGAAGGCATCCAGCGCCCCTGTCCGGACCAGTGCCCCCATCACAATGAACATTGTGGCAATCGTCCAGGGCGCGGGGTTCGCCATGACGGTCAGCGCCCGCTCATAGGGTAGCAGTCCAAGCGCCAGCATCAGGGCAGCCCCACCAATGGCGACGACTTCCGTCGGATATATCTCTTTGATAAACAAAACAAACATACCCAAAACGACAAACAGGCACAGCATCGCTTGCGTATTCTGGGAGAATTCGAAAACCGTCATATTTCTTCCTGCTATGGACCCTAAGGGCGGCTGTCACTGTTGCCGATACCCGTCACCTGAGCAAGCACCGCTTTCGGGCGTGGCTGCACCAGCGCCATGCCGGCCATCATCAACGCCATTGCCGCCCAGATCATAGGCGCATAGCGCTCGTCCAGCAGCAGCATCGCCCAGATAACACCGAATCCGGTCACCAGATAGCTGACCTGCACGGCAAACACCGATCCGGCCCGTCCGATCAGCCAGACGAAAGAGGTATAGACCAGCACATGCACGACGGATGACAAAACCAGTGACCATTCGGCGCCCCCGAACGGGATGAACGGGCTGATCCAATGACCCGATGCCAGCATCAGCGGCAGCACCATCACCGTCCCCATGACCGAGGCGCCAAGCAGCACCTGCACAGGGTCCAGACCCGCAGTGCCCCAGCGGGCGACATAGTTTCCCTCGAACGCATAACAAAGCCCGGCAAGGACCGCGACCGGCACCCATGCCACCATAGCGGCATCCGGCAGGCTGGTGTCGGGCAGCACCAGAAGGGCCACGCCCAGCAGCCCCAATACCAGACCCGACAGGCGACGCAGGCTGAACGTCTCCAGCCCCAGACCCAGCGCGATGGGAAAGGCCATCATCGGGATCAGCGACAGCAGGATCGACAACACACCTGACGGCAGATGCACCGCCGCCTGATAGGATGCGGTGTTGGGCAGGACCGTGCCGATCAGCGCAATCGCGGCATAGACGCGCAAGGCCGGTCGCGTCAGGGGCAATCGTCGCCCGGTCACCAGTGCTATCACAGCCATCAGAACCGCACCGATCACCAGTTGCCAGAAGATCAGCCCGAAATGGCCGTGTCCCGTACTGACAGCCAGCTTTGTCAGGGGTTGCGTGATGCCCCAGCCAGCACCCAGAAGGATCAGCAGGCCAAAAAGCGCCGCGCCCTCACCGGCCTTCCAGCCTGCACGCACCCGCACCAGCGTCAGGGACCTGATACATCAAGCCGCCCGCCCTGCCGGATCGCGCGCACTTTCGTGGCGCGCCCCGTCATGTCGTCGGTTTCGACATAAAGACCCGACAAGGTGCCTTCACCCATAGCGGGGGTAAAGCGGCCCTTGGCCATGCCGGTCACGAAACGGCGCAGCGGTTCCACCTTGTCCATGCCGATCACGCTGTTGTAATCGCCGCACATGCCGGCATCCGACTGATAGGCGGTGCCAGAGGGCAGGATCATCGTATCGGCGGTCGGCACATGGGTATGCGTGCCCACCACCACACTGGCGCGGCCGTCGCAGAAATGGCCCATGCCCATTTTCTCGCTCGTCGCCTCGCAATGGATATCGACCAGCACCGCCTGCACGGACCCGCCCAGAGGATGCGCGGCCAGCACCTGATCGACCGCCGAGAACGGATCGTCAAAGGCACGCTTCATAAAGACATTGCCCAGCACCTGCGTCACAAGGATCTTGCGGCCCCGCGCGTCCGAGAACACACGGTGCCCACGTCCCGGCGCGCCTTTGGCAAAATTCAAAGGCCGCAGGATGCGCGGCTCTGCCTCAATGAATTGCAACATGTCCTTCTGGTCGAAGGCATGATCGCCCAGCGTCAGGCAATCCGCCCCCGCAGACAGCAGAACCTTGGCGTGATCCGTGGTCAGCCCTGCGCCGCTGGACGCGTTCTCGCCATTGACCACGACAAAATCCAGCTTCCACTCCGCCCGCAGGCGCGGAAGGTGATCGGATACGGCCTGCCGTCCGGCACGGCCCATGACATCGCCAAGGAACAGAATTTTCATGGTGTAAGGCCTAGGGCGAATGCCCCCGCCCGACAAGGGCCAAGCAAGCGGCACCGCCGATTATTTACGCGCATCCGTTTCATCTTGCCACAAATACTCATGCAGGCGCGGCATTGCAGAGTATGACCTCGCGGTCAGTCACGATCAGGTCCAGCGGCTGGTCGGTCGGCTCCAGCGGAAGGGCCTTTGCTTCCTGCGCGGCAAAGGCAAATCCCACGGCCAGCACCGGACCACGCGCGCGCAACTGCGCCAGCGTGCGGTCATAAAAGCCACCACCATAACCCAGACGCCCGCCCTGCCGGTCAAAGGCCACCAGTGGCACGATCAGCACCTCGGGCTCCAGCCAGTCCGCGACGCCGGGCACGGATGCGCCGAATTCCCCCGCGATCATCGCGCCATCAGGCGTCCAGCGCGAAAACCGCAGGGCCAGCCCCCTGCCCTGAATGACAGGCACGCAGACCGCGCCGGACGCAGCCATCAGGGTCATTGCAGCCAAGGGGCTGATCTCGGTCCGCATCGGCATATAGCCTGCCAGCACCTTGCCCGCATAAGGGCCCAGCGCATCGCACAGCAATCCGGCATGATCCGGCCCCAAGGCCGCGAACGCTGTCTTGCGCCGCTCAAAAGCCGCGCGGCGTGCCTCGGTCTTGATGGCGCTCAGATCCATCCACGCCCCATTACATCAGTATGGCCGACGCAAGTCCGAGGAAGGCGAAAAAGCCCACAACATCGGTCACCGTCGTCACGAACGGGCCAGAGGCCAGCGCAGGGTCGATGCGGAACCGCTCCAGCGCCATCGGGATCACGATCCCGCCCAGCGCCGCAGCCATCTGCGTCATCAGCATGGCAACGCCGATCACCACCGCCAGCATCGGCAAGCCAAACCAGATACCTGCCACCACAGCCATCAACAGCCCGAAGACCACCCCGTTCAGCGCACCCACCGCCACTTCACGCCGGATGACCCGCATCGCGTTCTGTGCGGTCAGGTCGCGGGTCGCAAGCGCCCGCACCGCCACGGTCATGGTCTGCGTGCCCGCATTGCCCCCCATTGAGGCGACAATCGGCATCAGCACCGCCAGCGCGACCATCTGGTTGATCGTCTCGGCAAAGGCGTCGATCACCAGCGAGGCAAGAATCGCGGTCAGCAGGTTCACGAACAGCCAGACCGCCCTGCCCTTGGCGGCTTCAAGGATGGTATCGGACAGGCTGGATTCCTCGCTCACACCCGCCATCCGCAGGATGTCTTCCTCGTGCTCCTCGTCCAGCACGGCCATCGCATCATCGATTGTGATGATCCCGACAAGCCGCCCGTCATCATCGACAACGGGGGCTGAAATCAGGTGATACTGGTTGAAGGCATAGGCCACATCGCCCTCGTATTGCGTGACGGGGATCTTGTGGAAAATCTCTTCGGTAATCTCGCGCAAAGCCACGTCGCGGCGCGAGCGCATGATCTTGCCCAGCGTCACATTGCCCACCGGATGCAGGCGCGGATCAACCAGAACCATATGATAGAACTGGTCCGGCAATTCTTCGGAATTGCGCAAAAAATCAATAGCTTCGCCCACAGTCCAGTGTTCGGGGGCCATTACCACCTCGCGCTGCATCAGGCGGCCAGCGGAATATTCCGGATAGGTCAGCGCCTGTTGGACCGCGACGCGGTCGGCATCTTCCAGCGCGTCCAGAATGGCACCTTGTTGCGGCGCGTCCAGATCTTCCAGCAGATCGACCACATCGTCGCTATCCAGCTCGCGCACGGCATCGGCCAGAACCTGCGGGCTCAGCATGGCGATCACATCCTCGCGGATGCTCTCGTCCAGTTCCGACAGGATGTCACCGTCGAATTCCAGACCGTAGAGGCTGATCACCGCACGCCGATCAGAACTGCTGATCTGCTCCAGAAGGTCCGCGATATCGGCGGCGTGCAGCGGCTCCATCAGCGCGGTCAGAAGGGTGGCGTCGCCCTCCTCCACAGCATCCAGAATGGCGGCCACGGTGCGGCGGTCCAAGGTATAGCGGCCCTTGCTCTTGCTATCACTCGGTGTGTCAGCGGCCCGATCGATCACGTCGTCATCTTCTGCCATGTCACCCTCCTGTGCGCGCTTGCGTCTTCATACCGGAAACCGGGGGCCGGAAACAATGGCCTCACCCTGCAAAGGCGCGATTTACCTTGCTTTTGCACCGCATTAGGATGACCGCAAAAGGAAACACGATGCCCTCACAAACGCTCTTGCTGGGACAGACGCTCAGCTTTGCCGCCGATCCCTTTGCCGCGGGTCCCGCAGCGGCCCGACATGACAGCGCGGGCGGTGTTCTGATCGAGAACGGGCATATCATTGCGGTGGGGCATGGCGCCGATCTGCGCGCGGCCCATCCACAGGCGATTGTGGTCGATCACGGCCAAGCCCTGTTGATGGCGGGGTTTGTCGATGCCCATGTGCATTATCCGCAGACCGGCATCATCGCCAGTTGGGGCAAACGCCTGATCGACTGGCTGAACAGCTATACCTTTCCCGAGGAAATGCGCTTTGGCGATCCGGCCTATGCCGCTGATATAGCGGGACTTTACCTTGACCTGACGCTTGGCCACGGCACAACGACAGTATGCAGCTATTGCACCATCCACCCCGAAAGCGTCGATGCGTTCTTTGCTGCGGCGCAGGCACGCGGACAGCGGGTGATGGCTGGCAAAACCTGCATGGACCGCAACGCGCCTGACGGTCTGCGCGACACCGCACAATCAGCCTATGACGACAGCCGCGCGCTGTTGCAGAAATGGCATGGCGTGGAGCGGCTGTCCTATGTGATCACACCGCGTTTTTCGCCCACCTCCAGCCCTGATCAATTACACGCCTTGGGCGCGCTCTGGGCCGAGCATCCCGATTGCCTGATGCAAACCCATCTCAGCGAGCAGATCGACGAGATCGCGTGGGTGCGCGACCTTTACCCGCAGACCCGCGATTATCTGGACACCTACGAGGCGCATGGCCTGCTGGGGCCAAACGGCCTGTATGGTCATGCGATCCATCTTGAGGCGCGCGAGAAAGACCGGCTGCACGAGGTGGGCGCGGCGCTGGTGCATTGCCCGACCTCCAACACCTTTATAGGCTCGGGGCTGTTCGACATGGCGGGGCTGGTGGCTGCGGGCCAGCGCGTGGGTCTGGCCACGGATACCGGCGGCGGGTCCAGTTTCTCGATGCTGCGGACCATGGCCGCCGCCTACGAGATCGGACAGTTGCGCGGCACGCCGCTGCACGCCGCGCAATTGCTGTGGCTGGCCACGGTAGGATCTGCGCGCAGCCTGCGGCTGGACGACCGTATCGGCAATCTGGCACCGGGGATGGAGGCGGATATCATCGCCCTCGATCTGGCCTCGACCCCCGCGATTGCACAGCGCAGCGCAAGGGCGAGCGATATCTGGGAAGCGGTGTTTCCCACCATCATGATGGGCGATGATCGCGCTGTCAGCGCGACATGGGTAGCAGGGAAAAGGCTTGTGTAGAACAATAGTGAAAGCCCGCGCCGGCGTCAGCAATCAGCAGGGCCGGCCCATCACCAGAACCCAGCTACGCCCGACAGCAGCAAAGCCGTAATGCGTGACACTGCGCGACAACGCATTGCGACGGTGTCCGGGCGATTTGTACCAACCGTCCATCACCTGCGCGGGATCACGAAAGCCCATCGCGATATTCTCGTTCACATGGCGATAGCAAAAGCCCTGCCGCTTGACCCGTTGCGCCACGGTCGAGCCATCGGTGCCGCGATGCGACATGAAGCCGTGACGCGCCATATCGTTGGCATGAGCCTGCGCCGCCGCCATCAAAAGCTGGTGGGGTTGCACAGCGTGGATACCATGTGCCGCCCGCTGCGCGTTCAGAGTCTGATTCACGTAACTGTCGGCACTGGCATAGGCAGGCGACAAAGGAGCCAGCATGATTGCGAGAATGGTCAAAAATGTGCGGATCATGGTCCCTCGTGCAAGGCAGCGGATGTGAATGCATCCAGATTGCAAAAGCACTTTGGTAAAAATATGACCGCTTGACCAGATACCTTGCCACAATTGAGCGAAAAACCACCGAATCGGATCAGTGGAGCGCCAGTTTATGTGCAAGGCGGCGCTGGTCTTGCAGCACAACGGGCAAATCGATGGTGGCAATCTGCCCATCGCGGACCACGCGCCGCCCTTCGACCAGCAGATCGCGCACACGGACAGGCCCTGCCAGCACCAGTGCTGCAGGGTCCCAACTTCCTGCGCTCTCGATCCCCGATACATCCCAGATGGCGATATCAGCGCGCTTGCCAGGGCTCAGCCGTCCGCAATCCGGCCGACCCAGCACATCGGCCCCGCCACGGGTTGCAATCTCCAGCGCTTCGCGTGCGCTCATCTTGTCGGCCCCCAGCGTCACACGCTGCAGCAACATGGCTTGGCGTGCTTCAAGGATCAGGTTGCCGGTGTCATTGCTGGCCGATCCGTCCACCCCCAGACCGACCGGCACGCCCGCATCGCGCATCGCACGCAGTGGCGCCACGCCTGATCCGAGGCGGCAGTTGGAGCAGGGACAATGCGCCACGCCGGTGCGACTGCGGGCGAAAAGATCAATCTCGTCGCGATCCAGCTTGACGCAATGCGCGTGCCAGACATCCGGTCCTGTCCAGCCCAGATCCTGTGCATATTGGCCGGGACGACAGCCGAACTTGGCAAGTGAATAGGCGATATCCTCGTCATTTTCGGCCAGATGGGTATGCAGCATCACACCCTTGTCGCGCGCCAGCAGGGCGGCATCGCGCATCAACTCGCGGCTGACCGAAAAGGGCGAGCAGGGTGCGACACCGACGCGGCACATCGACCCTTCGGCAGGATCATGGAAAGCATCGATCACGCGGATACAATCGGTCAGGATTTCCGCCTCGCCCTCGACCAGATCATCGGGCGGCAGGCCACCCGCGCTTTGTCCGATGCTCATGGCGCCGCGTGTGGGGTGAAAGCGCAGGCCCAGTTCGGCAGCGGCATGGATCGTGTCGTCCAGCCGTGATCCGTTGGGATAAAGGTAAAGATGATCCGACGACAGCGAACAGCCCGACAGCGCCAGTTCCGCCAATCCTGTCAGCGCGCTAATCCGCATTTCCTCGGGGCCGAACCGTGACCAGATCGGATACAGCGTCTGCAACCAGCCGAATAACAGCGCATCCTGCCCGCCCGGCACCGCCCGCGTGAGACTTTGATAAAGATGGTGATGCGTGTTTACCAGACCGGGGGTCACAACGCAGCCCGCTGCATGCAGGACATCGGCCTGCGGATGATCGCGGGCAAGATCGGGGCCGATGGCGGCAATCACGCCGCCACGGATCAGGATGTCTGCGCCGCGCAATTCTGTGCGGGCATCATCCATCGTCAGGATATGGTCCGCGTTGCGGATCAGCAATTCATTGAGAGGGGGTGTTATCGTCATGGGCGCCTCGGGTCAAACAGCGCCCCCTCATGATCTGGGCGCGCACCGGAAAGGGGCCAAGAGGCGCGCACGTGCGAAGATTAACGCGACCGCAGGCGCAGGATCAAGCCGGAACCTGACACAGGATCGCCAAGGCCGCAGCATGTTGCTGCGCCCCGGCAGCAGCCAGAATACGCCCGCCGTGATGGGCAGGCCCGCCTTGCCAGTCGGTAACGATACCGCCCGCCGCCTCGATTACCGCAATAGGGGCGTGCACGTCGTAATTGCTTAGGCCCGCCTCGATCACCAGATCAATCTGCCCCGCCGCCAGCAACGCATAGGCGTAGCAATCCATCCCGTAGCGGACCAGACGGGTTTGCGCGGCCACGGCACGAAATCCTGCCTGTTCATCTGCCGAGCCGACTTCGGGGAAGGTCGTGAACAGGATGCTTTCCGACAAAGGGCGCGCCGCACGCACCTGCAATGCGGCTTCACCTTGCGGCCCGCGCATTCCAGCCTGACCGAAGCCACCCCAGAAACGCTCGCCGATATAGGGCTGGTCGATGATGCCGAACAGCGGACCGTTCTGGTCGGACAGGGCAATCAGCACGCCCCATGTCGGTGTGCCCGACAAAAAAGCGCGTGTGCCGTCAACAGGGTCCAGCACCCAAGACAGACCCGATGACCCTTGGGTCAGCCCGAATTCCTCGCCGATGATCGTGTCATGGGGCCGCATCTGCGCAAGAATATCGCGCATTGCCTGCTCTGCCGCTCGGTCCGCCTGCGTGACAGGATCAAAACCGTCAGCCAGCTTGTTATCCGCCGCAAGCCCTGCGGCCCGGAACCAGGGCAAAATCGCCTCACGTGCCGCATCCGCCAATGCGTTCGCCGTCGCAATCAATGCGACCTTGTCGGTTGAAGTCAGACCGGCCATGACGCCCCCGCTACCATTTTGTGCTTGGGTATCGCAGCCGGCCCTTGGCCTCAAGCCACGTCGGACAGAACGCGCGCCAGATCGAACAACCGGCGACGCTGATTTTCCGGTATCGCGTAATATGTGCGGACCAGATCCATCGCCTCGCGGTCGCCCAACAGGTCCGAGGCCCCGTTTGCCAGCGGCTGCGCGGGACGCTCCGAGACATTCGGCACGACAGAGACGACAGACAGCGCCGAAGGTAGGCCTTCGAAAAAGAAGCTGACCGGCACGCCAAGACTATCGGCGATATCCCAAAGACGCGACGCGCTGACGCGGTTTGCCCCGGTTTCGTATTTCTGGATCTGCTGGAACTTGATACCGACTTGCTCGGCCAGCTGTTGCTGGGTCATCCCAAGCAACCATCGGCGGTGGCGGATACGCTTTCCAACGTGCACATCGACATGATGCGTCATACTTGGTCCTCTCACACAAACAAACGGTCCGATTACTACCATAGAATGCACAAAAACAGCATCAAATGACTGGACCCACACTCTTCACGCTTCTTAGATACACCATTACAGCGCATCGGAATATAAATTTATGCCACATCACATTCGGAGCGGTTGATATATGATCATTTGAACACGCTACAGACTTTGCGTCCGACCACTTTCTTGCAATAAGCATGCCAACCATGTTGCGGGACAGGAGTGGAACAACCGATGCGCGCCTATCATAAGTCAACCGCCGATGCGCGTGCCTGTGTAACGCAGATCGACAGGCCGACCCCGGAACCGGGACAAATCTTGCTAAAAATTGCAGCCTGCGGGTTGAATTTTGCGGATTTGCTGATGCTGAAAGGTCAATATCAGGACACGCCCGCCTTGCCCTTCACCCTCGGGATGGAAGTTGCAGGCACGGTCGAGGCTTTGGGCGATGGCGTCACAGACCCTGCTATCGGCACCCGTGTGGCAGTCTTTGGCGGGCAAGGCGGGCTGGCCGAATATGGCTGTTTCGATGCCACCCGCGCCGTGCCACTGCCCGACATGATGAGCATGACAGATGCGGCGGCTTTTCTGATTGCCTATGGCACCTCGCATCTGGCGCTGGATCATCGCGCGCGCATGCAACCCGGCGAGACATTGCTGGTGCTGGGGGCCGCAGGCGGTGTCGGCCTGACAGCGGTCGAGGTGGGCAAGCTGATGGGCGCAACAGTGATTGCCTGTGCCCGCGGCGCCGACAAACTTGAGGCCGCGCGTCGTGCAGGGGCGGATCATCTGATTGATGCGGCCACGGATGATATCCGCGCAGTCGTCAAATCACTGGGCGGGGCCGATGTGGTCTATGATCCAGTCGGCGGCGATCAGTGGCAGGCGGCCTTTCGCGCCTGCAATCCCGAAGCCCGCCTGCTGCCCATCGGCTTTGCCAGTGGCGAGGTACCGCAGATCCCTGCCAACCATTTGCTGGTCAAGAACCTCAGTGTGCTGGGTGTATATTGGGGCGGCTACATGACCTTCCGGCCGCAAGCGGTCACCGACAGCCTGCGTGTTCTGATGGGATGGTATGCCGAGGGGCGGATCAAGCCCCATGTCAGCCACATCCTGCCGCTGGATCAGGTCGAGGACGGGCTGGAGCTGTTGCGCTCCCGCGCCTCGACCGGCAAGGTTGTCATCACGATGTGACCTGTGCACATGCGGCGCGCATCACAGCGCCTGATAGGCCTGCCGCAACAATCCCGAAAGTTGGGTCAGCACCTCGCCGCGCGCGCGGTCCATGCCGTACATGTTGATCTTTTGCAGCGTCAGTTCGGGCAAGGCACCGCCATGGTCGATCTGTTCTAGATGGCGCGGATGCATGCCTTCTATCATCGTGTTGATGCCCAGATCGGCGCTGACGGTTGCCTCGATGGTGCGATCTGATTCTGTCTCGACCGCCAGTTCCCAGCTAATATTGGCAGCATCCAGCGCCGCGATAGCCCCTGTGCGGAAAATGCAGTAGCGACCGAAGACTAGACGCAGTGGGCGTTGCCGCCATGCGCTGCCACCGGGGGCACCGACCCATTTCAGCGGCAAAGTGGTCAGCGTTTCCCCGCCAGAACCCAGTTCGGTTTCCGTCGTCAGGATGATATCACACTCGCCACGCTGGTATTTGGCCCTGAGATCACGGGTCGGGGTGGTGATCAGCTGCACCTTCATGCGGGGAAACATCGCGTTGAACCGCTGCAACACGCCCGGCACGGCAGGCAGCACGATATCATGCGGCACACCCAGCACGATCTCGCCCTCATAGACCTGATCGGTCAGGCGGCACATCACCTCGTCATTCATCTCGACCATGCGCCGCGCATAGCCCAGCATCTGCTGTCCTGCGGCGGTCAGGCCGATGCTGCGGCTTGTGCGGTCCAGCAGGTTCAGCCCCAGCACCTCTTCCAGCCGCTTGAGCTGCATCGACACGGCAGATTGCGTCAGATGCAGATGCCCTGCTGCGCGGGTCACCCCGCCAAGGTCGGCCACCGCCACGAACGAGCGCAATGTGGTAATATCGAGGTTCCGCATTTATCATATTCCGTGATGAATTGTGTCATAAGCATTCATTTCCCTTATGCTCAAGACGCTCCTATCTATCAAGCTGAATGATACTTTTCTTCAGTCACATCACATTTGTGAAAGCCGAACCATGTCTTTGCCCTTCATGCATCCCCGCTCTGTGAACCGCTCTGACGGCCCTTTCAGCCTGTCTGCCCTGTCCCTGCCTGCGATGTTGCGCCGCCTGTCAGCGATGCGCGCCGCGTACCGGCAACGGGTAGCGCTGGCCGCACTGGACGCAAAGGCACTGCACGATATCGGCATCACCCGCGACATGGCCGAAGCCGAAGCCAGCCGCCCCGTCTGGGACGTTCCACCAAGCTGGCGGCTCTGATAATGCTTCCCAACAAGGCTGTGACTAAAATGCGCAGCGAAAAAGCATGTTTCCACACCGGAAAACCTTGAAAAGGTGGGCCTACTCGCCGATATTGGGTGCAATACGTCCATTAGGGCGTGCGTGTCATTTTTTCGGAGGCTTCAATGGCTGAGTACAACACTTTCCGGACGGCGACGGCAGGCGTTCGCACCGCCCAGATTGACGAGGGTCTTCGCGCCCATATGAACAAGGTCTACGCGACCATGTCCGTAGGCATGCTGATCACATTTGCTGTGGCATGGGCCGTTGGCACCAGCCCTGCACTTCTCGGCGTTTTCCGCGATCCGGTGACCCTGAGCCCGAACATTCTGGGCTGGATCATCATGTTCGCACCGCTGGCGATGGTCTTTGGCTTCTCGGCCATGATCAACCGCTTCTCGGCGGCAGCGGCACAGACATTCTTCTACGCTTTCGCAGCGGTGATGGGTCTGTCGCTGTCTTGGATCTTTGTGGCCTTCACAGGCTTCTCGATCGCGCAGGTCTTTCTTGTCACTTCGATCGCATTCGCGGGTCTGTCCCTCTGGGGTTATACCACCAAAAAAGACATCTCGGGTTGGGGCGCTTTCCTGATCATGGGCGTGATCGGCCTGATCGTGGCATCCATCGTCAACATCTTCCTCGGCTCGCCAGCGATCATGTTCGCTGTGTCGGTGCTGGGTGTGTTGATCTTTGCCGGTCTGACCGCCTATGACACCCAGAACATCAAGAACACCTATGTCGCGCATGCGGCGCATGGCGATCAGGAATGGCTGGCGAAGGCCGGGATCATGGGCGCACTCAGCCTGTACCTGAACTTCATCAACATGTTCATGATGCTGCTGAGCATCTTTGGCAATCGCGAATAAACCGCACCACATCGCCAATAACGAAAGGGCCAGTCATATGACTGGCCCTTTTTTCATATCCGGCTATCCGCAGGATCAGACATGCATCCCGAACAGGCGCCCCACGGCCGATGTGACAAGCATCGCAAGACACCCCCAGAAGACCACGCGCCGGATTGACGGCAGCATCGGTGCGCCGCCCATGCGGGCACCCGTCCCGCCCAGAACAACCAGCGACAGCAGGGCCACCACAGCCACGACTACGCCCGTCTGTCCCTGCGGGGCCAGCGCTGCCCCGGCCAGCGGCATCCCTGCCCCCAGCGCAAAACTGACGGACGAGGCCCAGGCCGCCTGCAGCGCATTTGCGTCCCCTGCCAGCCCATGCATGCCCAGTTCCTCGCGGGCATGCGCCCCCAGCGCATCGTGATCCGTCATCTGCTGCGCCACTTCCAGCGCGAGCCCCGATGCAACGCCGCGTGCTTCCAGCCCTTCGGCCAGTTCGGACAACTCGTAATCAGGGTCATCCTCCAGCGCGACACGCTCGCGCTCAAGATCCGCCGCCTCGACATCCTGCTGGGTCGAGACCGACACATATTCGCCCGCCGCCATCGACAGCGCGCCTGCGGTCAACCCTGCCAAACCTGCCAATAGCACTCCGCTGCGGTCCATCCCGGCGGCGGCCACACCGACCAGCAGGCTGGCGGTAGAGACGATCCCGTCATTGGCCCCGAGGACCGAGGCGCGCAACCAGTTGCTGCGGTTGATGAAATGGCCTTCTTTGGGCATGGAATTTGGTCCTGAAACTCATTCGCAACGCGGCAGAAATGAAAAAGGCCACGCGCGCGGCGTGGCCCCTATCCAACAAGAAGACGGATCAATTACTTGATCTTGCCTTCCTTGTACTCCACGTGCTTGCGCACAACGGGGTCATATTTCTTGGTCACCATCTTCTCGGTCATGGTGCGGGCGTTCTTTTTGGTCACGTAAAAATGGCCCGTGCCCGCGGTCGAGTTCAGACGGATCTTGATTGTCGTCGGCTTCGCCATTGGTGTTCTCCTACGCCGGACGACAAGGTCGCCCGTAAATTCCTAGAACACGGCTTTTACCCGCGCAGGCACCAGAGTCAACAGACAAAGCCGATCAGGGACGCGGTTTTTCGCGCCCTGATCCTTTGCCCCGGTCACCCCCCCCAATCGCACCCCCGGCTTCAGCGTGGGCCAGCGTGCGGCGTCACAGCGCGGGGCGACCCATCGTCTGATGCAGCGCATCGCGTTCGGCATCACTCATGCCCAGCGCCTGGGACAGATTGCGCAGATAGCTGCGCTCGGCCTCGGTATCGACCTGCACGGCCATCAGCGCGGCGGAATAGACCTGCCCGCGCATCTGTGCGCCGGTGTCCTGCGCCAGCCCCGCCACATCCACAGGGGCCGCCAGTTCGGCCTCGACAAAGGCGATCTCTTCCTCGGTGGCATCGCCCAGATGATCAAGGATCGCCCTGCGTTCCTCGGGATCAATCGCCCCATCCGCCTTGGCAGACTGGATCATCGCGCGGATCATCAGCTTGGCATTGGCCTCGGACACCTCGCCCAGCGCTGTGCCCTCTGTCATGGCCGACATCATGCCACCCAGACCCTTGGCACTGGCACCAGCCATGCCGGTCATCGCGGTCATCAGGCTGCCAAGCCCTGCCTCGGTCGCGTTGGTCATCTCGGCAGCACCGGTTCCGAAACGGGCGAACATACCGCGCAATTGCTCCTGCTGGACGGGCAGACCCATTTTCTGCGCCATAGCACCGATCTCGTCGGCCATACCGCCCGGCTCTCCGGCTTTGCGCAGCGCGTCCTTGACACCGGCCGTACCGCCCATGTCCTTGACCTTCTGCATCCCCTTGGCTGTGGCAAAGCCTACCGCCAACGTGGCCAACGTCTTGACGAAACTCATATGCAATTCCTTTCCATGTCAGAATGCGCACAGCATAGCGCAGCCTTTGCAACATGGGCGTAAAAATTTTCGGGCTACCGGGCAGTTTTGATGCCCGCGCATAACCCCGCGTATCGTTATGAGTATTTTCGGCAAGATGAAGCGCGCGGAAGGCCTGTAAGCCGGATTCTGTCCAAGGGGTTGCCCCCTCTGGATGACCATTCATCTTGAAGCCGCGTTACCGCGACCCCTCTAGCTGCCAACCCGGACCTCTGGGTCAAAGCCTGCCCTGCGGTGATATCGGCGAACCGATCAACCCGCGCGAGGTCCCTATTCGGCATTGCTCCTGGTGGGGCTTGCCGTGCCGGTCCTGTTGCCAGTCCCGCGGTGGGCTCTTACCCCACCGTTTCACCCTGACCGTGCCTGAGCACGGCGGTTTGTTTTCTGTGGCGCTTTCCCTTGGGTTGCCCCAGCCGGGCGTTACCCGGCACCATTGCCTTGTGGAGTCCGGACTTTCCTCGGATCGATAGACCCCGACCCGCGATCATCCAGCCTTCCGCGCAATGCCCCCTTATGCGCTGTCCGGCGTGCGGTCAACGGGGAAGCGATGGGCCAGGTCGGCCACGATCATACGGTCGATCTGGTCCGGCACCAAAGCACCGCGCAATTGTGGCCGAAAACGCAGGTGCAGGGCGGCCAGCACGGCGGCTTGAGGGTCAGCGCATGCCGCAGGCGGATGCCAGCCTGCACGCGCCGCATCTGCCAGAAAATCCCCCGTTGGCAGTGTCGCGGTCAGATCGGGCCAGACCGACAGGTCGCGCCGCGCCAGACGCCGCCAGTCAAAGCGCGACCCGGGGTCGGATTTTCGCAACGGCGCCATGTCGGAATGGCCGATCACCCGTTCGGGCGCGATGGCCCAGCGCGCCATGACACCGGTCAGCAGGTCTTCCAATGCGGTCATTTGCGGATCGGGGAACGGGTGATCACCGGCATTGGCCAGCTCGATCCCGATCGAGCGGGAATTGACGTCGCAAACCGCACCCCAGCGCCCTGCACCAGCATGCCACGCGCGCAACGATTCATCCACCATCTGCCAGATCCGGCCCTGCTCGCCGATCAGGTAATGCGCCGATACCTCGGACAGCGGGTCGCACAACCGCTCCAGCGCATCCGCAGCCGTCTGCATCGCCGTGTAGTGGATCACGACCAGATCGGGGCGCGCGCCTTCGCGGCGCGGGCCGTGGTTGGGCGAGGGGCAGGACAACACTGTCACGCCCCCGCGCCTGCCTTAGTTACGCACAGCAGAGCGGAAGGAACGCGGGTCCCAGTCGCAGGCAAAGCCGTCCCCGTCAGGGTCAAGCGCCAGACGGTCGCGCTGCGGCCCACCGCGTGCCAGAAAATCGATCTGCGCCTGATCTGCCGAGGCGTATTTCGCGCAATTGTTCACGTGATTCTGGAAATTGAGCGAACTGCGCCGATACAGCGAAACACCTTTCGGGTTTGTGGTCCTGAGCGCATATTCCACGATATTCGGTCCACCATCCCCTGTCCGGCGGGGCAGGTCCGTCGGTTGGATCACCTCGTATTGCGCACGGTTGCGCGCGATCTGCGCGGCATCGGATTCAATCGTGCGCAGGTCAGCCACACGGTCAAAGTTGTTCTCCTGCGAGATACCGGCGGCGTTCACAGCCACGGGTGCCGGGTTCGACGGGCTGGCATCCAACGGGGTACGGCCCAGCGCGGCGGCGGTTTCTGCGGCCAGTTGCTCGGGCGAATCAGGCTCGCCGGTCCCGCCCAGCGGCATGCTGGAAACCGAAGACGGAGGCGGTAGGGATTGCCCCCCCTGCAACTGCTGGTCGCGTTGCCTCTGATAGTCGCTGTAATTTCCAAAGCCGACACCCGCAGCGCTGTCAGGTACTTGCGGCGCACAGGCCGCCAGCGATCCGATCGCCAACAGGGAAAGAACCGAAATGCGATAACTCACGTTCATCTACTCTGCCTCATACCCAATCAGGCCGGATCTCATGTCCGGCAAAGTGCATGGTGGATTACCACCATTTTCCGGGCTTTGCCACAAAACCCGCCGCCTGCTCCAGCGCATAGGCGGTGTTCAGCAAATCACCCTCTTCCCACGGCCGCCCGATCAGTTGCAGCCCCAAAGGCAGGCCTTGCCCGTCCAGTCCGGTCGGCACAGCGATCCCCGGCAGACCTGCCAGATTGACCGTCACGGTAAACACATCGTTCAGATACATCTGCACCGGATCAGCATCTTTCATCTCGCCCAGACCAAAGGCCGCCGAGGGTGTGGCAGGCGTCAGGATCGCGTCGATCCCTGCGGCGAACACCTCGTCAAAGTCGCGCTTGATCAGGGTACGGACCTTGCGGGCGCGGTTGTAATACGCATCATAAAATCCTGCCGACAGCACATAGGTTCCCACCATCACGCGGCGCTGCACCTCGTGGCCGAAGCCTTCGGCGCGGGTCTTTTCATACATCTCGGTGATGCCGTCGCCCTGCCCCAGCGCGGCGCGGTGGCCATAGCGCACCCCGTCATAGCGCGCGAGGTTCGACGACGCCTCGGCGGGCGCGATCACATAATAGGCGGGCAGCGCGTATTTGGTGTGCGGCAGGGTGATCTCGCGGATCTCGGCCCCTGCGGCGAGCAGCATATCGGCACCATCGGACCACAGTTTTTCGATCTCGGCGGGCATGCCGTCCATGCGGTATTCGCGCGGAATACCGATGACCTTGCCCCTGATATCTCCGGTCAGCATCGCCTCGAAATCCGGCACGGCCAGATCGGCGCTGGTGCTGTCCTTGGCGTCATGCCCCGCCATTGCGCCCAGCATGATTGCGGCGTCACGCACTGTCTTGGTCATCGGCCCCGCCTGATCGAGCGATGAGGCAAAGGCCACGATCCCCCAGCGCGAGCAGCGCCCATAGGTCGGCTTGATCCCCACGATACCGGTAAAGGCCGCAGGCTGGCGGATCGATCCGCCCGTATCGGTGCCGGTTGCGGCCAGACACAGATCTGCGGCCACAGCAGCGGCAGATCCGCCAGAAGAGCCGCCCGGCGTCAATGCGCGTCCGTCCACTTTCCACGGGTTGATCACATTGCCGTAAGTGCTGGTCTCGTTTGAGCTGCCCATGGCGAATTCGTCCATGTTCAGCTTGCCCAGCATGACAGTGCCCGCATCGAACAATTGCTGCGTCACGGTCGATTCGTATTCCGGCAGAAAACCCTGCAGGATGCGGCTGGCCGCCTGAGATGGCACACCTTTGGTGCAGAACAGATCCTTGACGCCGATCGGCAAGCCGCACATCGCGGGCGCGTCACCCTGCGCCAGTCGCGCATCGGCGGCGCGGGCCTGATCGCGGGCAATCTCGGGCGTGTGATGGACAAAGGCGTTCAGCGCGCCCGCCCCCTCGATGGCGGTCAGGCAGGCCTCGGTCAGTTCAAGACTGCTGACATCACGCGCGCGCAGTTTGTCACGGGCTTCGGCCAGGGTCAGTTTGGTCAGATCGCTCATTATTCCACCACCTTCGGCACCGCGAAAAAGCCCTCGCGCGCATCGGGCGCGTTCTTGAGGATCTGCGCCTGACGGTCGCCATCGTTCACCACATCCGCGCGCCGTTTCAGGCGCATCGGGGTGACGGATGTCATCGGCTCGATCCCGTCCACATTCACCTCGTTCAACTGCTCGATAAAACCAAGGATCGTGTTGAACTCGGCCGCCAGCGCAGGCAGCGCATCGGGTTCGACCTTGATACGGGCCAGTTTTGCCACGCGGGCAGCGGTTTCGGGTTCGATCGACATGGTGGATCTCCGGGTATCAGACAGCTTGCACCTGCGTTTAGCGCCCAGTGCCCGCGCCCGCAAGCATATGCCTGATGGAAAGCGCGATCATGCAGCCTGCCACGCCACAAGCTGCTTCTACTTGCACCAAATATCCATAGGCACCGCCCGATCCAGCGCCGCCCTGCCCTCTGGTCAATCCGGCCTGCCATGCTAGGCTTGGTCCCGACAACGCAAATGGGAGGTTTGACATGAAAATCATCTGGCTGGGCCACGGCTCGTTCCGGTTCGAAATTGCAGGCAAGGTGCTGCTTCTGGACCCGTGGTTGACGGGCAACCCGATGCTGGCTGCAGACCAGCACGAGGCCGCCATCCAAGGGGCCACGCATATCCTGCTGACACATGGCCATTTCGACCATGTCGTCGATGTGCTGGACCTGTCACGCAAGCTGAGCGCGCCTGTCGTCGGGCAGTATGACCTGATGAGCCATTGGGCAGAGCATGAGAAGATCGAAACTGTCGGCTTCAACAAGGGCGGCACGGTCGATCTGGGCGGCGTCAAGGTGACGATGGTGAACGCGCTGCATTCCTCGACCTTCGCCAGCCCCGACGGGCCGCGCATCGCCGGCACGGAATGCGGCTTTATCATCGAAGGCGAGGGGCATTCGATCTATGCCTCCGGCGATACCGATGTGATGTCGGACATGAAGATTTTTCACGACCTGCACAAACCCGATATCGGCATTCTGTCAGCGGGGGGCCATTTCACGATGGATATGCGCCGCGCGGCCTATGCCGCCAAAACCTTCTTTGATTTCAAGACGGTGATTCCGTGCCACTACCGCACTTTTCCGGCGTTGGAACAATCGGCACAGGTGCTGGCCGATGCCCTGCCCGGCGTCGATGTGATAGAGCCGCAAGTGATGCAGGCAATCGAGATCTGATCAGCAAAGAAAAAACCCGGCGGAAACGATCCGCCGGGTTTCTTTTACGCGATCCCACCGACTTCAGGGCCGCAGATAGGCGTAGCCTTCTTTTTGCAACTCCATCAACCGTACCGCGCCCGAGGGAACGACATTTGCCTCGCTGATCAGCGGCACATCTTTTTGCGCCTTCTGTTTCATCGCCTCGACGGTGTTCAGGCAGGCGGAAAAGCTGATATTGTCCATCTCCAGTGCCATCACGGCGATGCGGTCCTTCACTGGCGATGTATCGGCGCGCAGCATATGCAGGCCGGGGCCATAGGTGACGATCTCGATCACAACCTCCTCGCCAAGATCACCATAATGCTTGGCAATATTGGCGGCATTGTTCAGCGCCATGTTCATGGTGCTGACGTTTTCCTCGTCGACATGGATCGCCACTTTGTGCTGCACTTCGGCCAGCGCCAGTTGCGCACCGAGTACAAGTGCCGCCAGTATCGCCAGCAAGCGGGTTGCGGCGCGGATCGGGTTCAGTGTCATCTGTCATCCTCCCTGAGACATTTGGAGGGGCAGAGTTGCAAAGCCTCACCTCTAAGGCAAGTTATATTCCTTGAATAGAATTCATCGCCGTTGCAGCAACCGCAGTTGACCTTATCGCCGCGCAGCAAAGAAATCCCTGAGCACTGCCGCGGCCTCATCTGCGCCAATCCCGTCATAGACCTCGGGCGTATGATGGCATTGCGGATGGGTGAAAATACGCGGGCCTTGCGCCACGCCCCCGCTTTTGGGGTCAGCCGCACCGTAATATAGCCGCGCGATGCGCGCTGCCGAAATCGCCTGCGCGCACATCGGGCAAGGCTCCAGCGTCACATACAGATCGCATCCTGTCAGCCGCTCTGACCCCGTCAGGCGGCACGCTTCGCGGATCACCAGCATCTCGGCATGGGCGGTCGGGTCGTTCAACTCGCGCGTCCGGTTACCCGCTTGCGCCAGTACATTGCCCTGCGCATCGACCAGCACCGCGCCCACGGGCACTTCGCCGCGCAGGGCTGCGGCACGCGCTTGCTCCAGCGCTGCTGACATATGGCTTTTGAACTCCATGCTCTTCCCTGCCGCGCGATCTGCGCTTTCGCAAGCCCTGATTCTGGGCTAAAGCCCCTGCATGAGCCAGAAGCCAGCATCCCCTTCCGCGACAGCGGCAAAATCCCCCGATGGCGACCGTATCGCCAAGGTCATCGCCCGCGCGGGTGTCACCAGCCGTCGCGAGGCTGAAAAGCTGATCGAGGCAGGCCGCGTCACCGTCAATGGCGAGGTGATCACCCGCGCCGCGCTGAACGTCACGCCATCCGACAAGATCGTGGTGAACGGCAAGCCGTTGGACGCCCCTGAACCCGCGCGGCTGTGGCTCTATCACAAGCCGACAGGTCTGGTAACAACCACGCGCGACGAACAGGGCCGCGCCACGATCTATGACGAACTGCCCGAAGACATGCCGCGTGTGATGTCCGTGGGCCGTTTGGACCTGAATTCCGAAGGGTTGCTGCTGCTGACCAATGACGGCGCGGTCAAGCGCCAGCTTGAACTGCCATCAACCGGCTGGCTGCGGAAATACCGTGTGCGGGTCAATGGCCGCGTCACCGAACCGCAACTCGACCCGCTTCGCAAGGGCATCACGGCGGATGGCGAGGATTTCCTGCCGATGATCGTGACGCTGGATCGTCAGATCGGTGCGAATGCATGGCTGACCATCGGCCTGCGCGAAGGCAAGAACCGCGAAATCCGCCGTGCGATGGAATCGGTTGGACTGGTCGTCAACCGGTTGATCCGTGTTTCCTATGGCCCGTTCCAACTGGGACAGCTCAAACCCGGTGGTGTAGAAGAGATTCGCCGCCGCGTATTGCGCGATCAGCTTGGTTTGGACAATTTTGTTGAAGATGAAGCCGATACTGCCGCAACAAAACCGCAAAAAAAGGTCGTAAGACGCAATAAAACCAGCGAGCCGCAGAGCGAGGCAGACATCTTTGGAGACCGGCCAGCCCGCCCCGGCAAGGCCCCAGCCCGCCCCGGCAAGCCTTTTGGCGCGTCCAAATCTGCACCGGGCAAGTTTTCCCCTGCAAAACCTTCTGCTGGCAAGCCGTCACTGAACAAGGGCGGAACAGATAAATTTGCAGCCGGCAAACCCGATGCAGGAAAAGCCGCGCGACCTGACAAGGCGTCCCGTCCGGCCAAACCGGATGCTGGTACAGCCCCGCGCGTGGCAAGACCCGCCAAACCGCGCCCGAAGCAAACCCGCAACTAGGACAATCCCATCCGTCGAAAAACGCATTTTTCCTGCCACGCTTGCACCATGTTCCTTTAGGTTCCCTCTAGTAACCGGCCCCATCATCCCCTAACTTTCGCTATGTGACTATGTATCAAAGGGACATCATGTCAGGGACAGGCTTACAGAAACTGTCATTCGCCTTGCTGATCGTGCTCATCCTCTATGTCGCGATTGCGGGAGGGGTCTGAATGGCCCAGCGTTTTGGCGGCAAATACAGCCCCGACAGCGGTGACACTCCCCCTCCGGCTGCACCCAAGGGCGCCTTTGACGGTGCGCGCCGCACCCGCGCAGGTGGCCGCGTCAATCTGCTGTTTCTGGCCCCCTTGCCGCTGGCCTTTGCTGCTTTTTGCGGTGGGCCGACCGGACTTGTGCTGAATCTGACGGCGCTTGGAACCCTGTTGCTGGCCGCGTGGCTGACTCGCGAGGGGCTGATCGCGCAGGAAGCCTATGAGGCGCGCAAGGTCGCGCGTCGCCCCGCCTTTCCGCGCAAGATGGCAGGCAGCCTGCTGACCGGCGTCGGCCTTGCCATCGCCGGATTTGCCGCATCTGGCGACTTTCTCGCCCCTGCTGTTTATGCGGTTGTGGGTACGGTGTTGCACGGCATGGCATTCGGTCCTGATCCTTTGCGCGACAAGGGCGCCGAAGGCATCGACACATTCCAGACCGACCGCGTCGCCCGCGCGGTGGACGAGGCTGAAAAACACCTGTCGGCCATGACGGACGCGATGCAGCGCGCGGGCGACCGACAATTGATGGCAAGGCTGGAACGGTTTCAGGTGATCGCACGCGATCTGTTCCGCACGGTTGAAAACGATCCGCGCGATCTGACAGCGGTGCGAAAGTACCTGAGCGTCTATTTGCTGGGCGCGCGCGACGCGACCGTGAAGTTTGCCGAAATATGGTCCCGCAGCCGCGACCCGCAAGCCCGCACCGACTACGAAAGCCTGCTGACCGATCTTGAGCAAAATTTTGCCGCCCGCACGCAAAAGATGTTGCTAGATGATCGGACCGACCTGACCGTGGAAATTGAAGTGCTGCGCGAACGTCTGGACCGCGAAGGTGTGCATCCAAAAGAATAACACCGGCAGTGGATCTTTGGCCGGACAAGCGCGTTAATCCCCGTCTGTGCGACGGGACGAATGATTGAAAGGGAACCACAATGTCTGACACTACCCGCCGTAAGGCACAGGAGACCCTTGCCATGGTCGAAGAAGTTACATCTGTGGTTCTGCCCGAACCCGGCCCTGCAACGGCTATTGTCGCATTGGAACAGGCCAATCCAGCGCTGAGCGCCGAAATCACGCGCCGCATGGCCGAACTGGACATGGACGACACCAATTCGATCGTATCCTTCGGGTCGCGCGCGCAAGCCGAGTTGCAGACGATCAGTCAGGCCATGCTGACGGACGTGCGCAATAAGGATGTGGGGCCTGCCGGTGACTCCTTGCGTAACATCGTGTCGACGATCCGCGGCTTTTCGGTCTCGGAACTCGACGTACGCCGCGAACGCAGCTGGTGGGAGCGCCTGCTGGGCCGCGCCGCACCCTTCGCGCAATTTACTGCCCGCTTTGAACAGGTGCAGGGACAGATTGACAGGGTCACCGATGACCTGCTGGGCCACGAGCACAAGCTGTTGAAAGATATCAAGTCCCTCGACATTCTCTATGACAAGACGCTGGCCTTCTATGACGAACTGGCGCTGTATATCGCGGCAGGCGAGGCCAAGATCAAACAGGTCGAGGCCACCACCATCCCCGCCAAAGAGGCCGAGGTGAAAGCCGCCCCCGAGGAGGCACAGGTGATGAAGGCGCAGGAACTGCGCGACATCCGCGCCGCCCGTGACGATCTGGAGCGCCGGGTGCATGACCTGAAACTGACGCGTCAGGTGACGATGCAATCGCTGCCCTCAATCCGGCTGGTGCAGGAAAACGACAAAAGCCTTGTCACCAAGATCAACTCGACCCTCGTGAACACAGTGCCCTTGTGGGAAACCCAACTGGCACAGGCTGTCACGATCCAGCGCAGCGCAGAAGCCGCCCGCGCGGTGCGCGATGCCAATGACCTGACCAACGAATTGCTGACTGCCAATGCCAAGAACCTGCGCGATAGCAACAAGATCATCCGCGAGGAAATGGAACGCGGTGTTTTCGATATCGAGGCAGTCAAACAAGCCAATGCCGATCTGATCGCCACGATCAATGAAAGCCTGCAAATCGCGGATGAGGGCAAGGCCCGCCGTGCGACCGCCGAAGAGGATCTGAAAAAGATGGAAGCCGAATTGCGCGATACGCTGGCCTCGGCAAAGGCGCGCAAGACAGGTTTGGGCGATACCGCCGGCACCGCCGTTCCCGGGGCCTGAGACCGCATGCGCCAGAATGCAGCCATATTGGGCTTGCTGGCTGGCGCACTGCTGCTGGCAGCTTGCACCACGCCCGTGCCTCCCGGCGCGGGCCAGCAAACCGGCATGGCGCGTCCTCCGGAAAAACCTGCCGCGCGGGTAGATGCGGAACCTTCAGAGGCCAGCAAAAGCCTGTCACTGTATTACAGCCAGCTTCAGGCCGATCTGCTGGCGCAAGGATTGCTCAGGACCGATGGTGGAGGACGGGATACTCCTTTCGGGGCGCGCGAACTGGCACGCAACTTTGAACTGATCGCCTTTTTCGACGAATACGAGCGCGGCGCTGGGTTGCGGGCCTCATCGGGTCGCCCCGTGCCCTTGCGCCGCTGGACGCAGCCTGTTCGCGTGAATGTGGAATTCGGCCCGTCAGTACCAGCCAAACAGCGCAGGCAAGACCAGCAGACCGTGACCGATTTTGCCAACCGTCTGGCGCGGGCAACCGGGCATCCCGTCGGGATGGGGGCGATCCAGCCGAACGTGCATGTGCTTTTCTACAGCGAGGATGACCGCGATCTGTTGCCGCAACGGGCGCGCCAGCTTGTCCCGGGGATCAGCGCGGGTGCATTATCGGTTTTCACCAATCTGCCACGACAGATCCACTGTTTCGTCATGGCCTTTTCCGGCGGCGGGTCCGAGACGCATGTCTACCGTCAGGCCATCATGGTGATCCGGACCGAACATCCCGACCTGTTGCGCGATTCTTGCGTCCATGAAGAAATGGCGCAGGCTATGGGTCTGGCCAATGACACGCCCCGTGCGCGGCCCTCGATCTTCAACGATGACGACGAATTCGCCCTGCTGACCCGCCATGATGAATTACTGCTGAAAATGCTCTATGATCCGCGCCTGCGCCCCGGCATGACGCTGGATCAGGCCCGTCCGATCATCGCGCAGATGGCAGAAGAGCTGATGGGCGGCTCGATATGATCACACACGACACCATTTTCCGACTGTAGTCACCTCAGGAGACACCTCATGCCGATTTTCGATTTCCTCCGTGGACAGTTCATCGACGTCATCCACTGGACCGATGACAGCCGCGACACCATGGTCTGGCGGTTCGAGCGTGAGGGCCACGAGATCAAATACGGTGCCAAGCTGACCGTCCGCGAGGGGCAGGCGGCGGTGTTCATCCATGAGGGCCAGCTGGCCGATGTCTTCACCCCCGGCCTTTATATGCTGGAAACCAACAACATGCCGATCCTGACCAGTCTCAACCACTGGGATCACGGCTTCAAATCGCCCTTCAAATCCGAGATCTATTTCGTCAACACAACCCGTTTCAACGATCTGAAATGGGGCACCAAGAACCCGATCATGGCCCGTGATCCCGAATTCGGGCCTGTGCGCCTGCGCGCCTTCGGCACCTATTCCGTGCGCGTCACCGATCCCGCCCGCTTCATGTCCGAGATCGTGGGCACGGATGGCGAGTTCACCGCCGACGAGATCAGCTTCCAGATCCGCAACGTGATCGTGCAAGAAGCCAGCCGCGTTCTGGCCTCATCGGGTATTCCAGTGCTCGACATGGCGGCCAACACCGCCGAACTGGGCAAACTGGTCGCCAGCCAGATCTCGGCCACGGTCACATCCTACGGCCTGACCATCCCCGAGCTTTACATCGAGAACATCTCGCTGCCGCCAGCGGTCGAAGCCGCGCTGGACAAGCGCACCTCGATGGGGATTGCCGGTGATCTGGGCCGCTTCACCCAATATTCCGCAGCCGAGGCGATGACAGCCGCTGCCGCCAACCCCTCTGGCGGAGGTGGCATGGGGGCCGGTCTTGGCATGGGTATGGGCATGGCGATGGCAAACCAGATGGCGCAACCCGGTCCATGGGGGGCAAGACCCGAAAGCGCCGCCCCGCCGCCGCCGCCGCCAGTCGAACATGTCTGGCATATTGCCGAGGCTGGCCAGACCAAAGGCCCCTTCTCCAAGGCGTCGATGGGGCGCATGGCAGCTGACGGGGCATTGGTCCGCGACACGCTGGTCTGGACCCCCGGACAGGACGGATGGATGCGGGCCGAGGATGTGACCGAACTGGCGCAACTGTTCACCGTCCTGCCACCACCCCCACCACCGGCGGGCTGACGGGATGGCATCCGCTTCCAAAACGGTGCCACGCCTCTATAGGCCCGTGCTCAAGCTGGTGCATTGGAGCGCTGCGGCCCTGATCGTGTTGGTCCTGCTGACCGGCCTGACCGATGCGATCCGCTGGGCATTGATCGTCGTGGCACTGCTATGGGGGCTGGGCTACGCCGTGTTCGGGCATCTGGCTCGTCCCGGTCCGGCCCTGACCGGTATCGCACGCAGTGGGTTCAATGCGATGCATGTCGTCGTCTTGCTGGGTCTGGAGATGGCAGCGGTTGCTGCGTTTTTTGCCGAAAACGGCCCGCTGGATGGCACGGTGCGCGTGATCTTTCTGGTCGCGCTTGGGCTGGGTCTGCTGCACGGCATTTTTCACCTGTGGCGTCACACAGCGCTGCTGGACGGTGCGCTGCGCAACATGACACCGCGCCTGTTGCATGGCATTTTGTGATCCATGACGCCCGAGATCGCCGAAACCCTCGAGGACCACCGCTTTCCCTGCGCACAATGCGGTGCCGATTACCGCTTTGCACCGGGGAAAGGCGCGCTGATCTGCGACCATTGCGGCCATACGCAGCAGATCGCCCTGCCCGGCCCTTGGTCCGGTGCGCTGAAGGAGCTGGATTTCAACGCCGCCCTGTCACAAAGCCTGCCCGCCTCGGAGACCGAGGTGACGCGCGTGTCAAATTGCACCAGTTGCGGCGCACAGGTCGAGTTCGACCCCGCGATCCACGCGCTGGAATGTCCGTTCTGCGCCTCGCCTCTGGTCGCCGACACCGGAACGCATCGCCATATCAAGCCGCGCGCCGTTCTGCCTTTCGTGCTGGATGAACGCGCCGGACGGCAGGCGATGACAGACTGGCTGGGAAAATTGTGGTTCGCACCCAACGGCTTGCAGGACTATGCCCGCAAGGGCCGCGCCATGGCCGGGATCTATGTGCCCTACTGGACTTTCGATGCCGATACGCAAAGCCGCTATTCCGGCCAGCGCGGGACGGTCTACTATGAAACCGTAACGGTGATGCGCGACGGCAAGCCAGTGCGCACGCAGGTGCCCCGCATCCGCTGGACCCCTGTATCGGGTCGCGTGAAGCGCTGGTTCGATGATGTGCTGGTCCTCGCTTCCGCCTCGTTGCCGCGCCGCTATACCGAAGGGCTGGAGCCTTGGGATCTGTCTAAGCTGCACCCGTACCGCCCCGAATATCTGGCAGGCTTTCGCGCCGAGGGCTATACCGTCGATCTGGAAACAGGCTTTGGCCTCGCCCGCGAAAAGATGGACCGCGTGATCGAACGCGATGTGCGTTTTAACATTGGCGGCGACCAGCAGCGCATCGGCAATATCGACACCGCGATCAGCGATGTGACCTTCAAGCATATCCTGCTGCCGGTCTGGCTGGCGGCGTATAAATATCGCGGCCAGACCTACCGTTTCGTGGTCAATGGCGCGACAGGCCGGGTGCAGGGCGAACGGCCCTGGTCGGCCTGGAAGATCGCCTTTGCCGTGATCCTTGGCGCACTGGTCGCGGGGGCCGTCGGCTACGGGATTGCGCTGAATGAAGGAATGATGTGATGACTGACACTGCCGCCGCAACGCTCGATAATCTGCTGCAGGCCCGCCATAGCTGCCGCGCCTTTCTGCCGGACCCGTTGTCTGACACATTGATCGAAGAGATCGTGACCAGCGCCGCGCGCGTGCCCTCATGGTGCAACGCGCAGCCGTGGCAGGTAATCGTCACCCGCGCGGCTGAGACCGACCTCTTCCGCGATGCGCTATATAAGGCGGCGACCAGTCAGGTGCCCAAACCCGATCTTGAATGGCCGCGCCAATATACCGGCGTCTACCGCGACCGCCGCCGCACCTGCGGGTTCCAGCTGTACGACAGCATTGGCATCCCCAAAGAAGACCGCGCCGCCACCCACACCCAAATGCTCGAGAATTACCGCCTGTTCGGCGCGCCCCATGTCGCCATTGTCACGACAGAGGCCGACCTTGGCCCCTACGGTGCGATGGATACAGGCGGTTTCGTCGCCCTTTTCACACTGGCCGCCGAGGCGCGTGGCATCAGTTCGATCCCGCAGGCGGCTGTGGCCGCACAAGCCCCGTTTCTGCGCGACTGGTTCGCTATCCCCGAGCATCGCCATATCCTATGCGCGATTTCCTTCGGATATGAAGACAAGACCCATCCCGCCAACACCTTTCGCACCGCGCGCGCGCCCCTGTCCGAAGTGATCGACTGGCGCGGCTGAGCATGCGCGCGCCGCGCTTCTTTTTGCCCGCAATATCCTCGGGGGGAGTCCCGCAGGGACGGGGGGCAGACAGCCCCCCCCTTCGCTTCAACGCTTTCAAAGACAAGGACACGCCGCCATGCGCGCACTCATCCAGCGGGTCACCCGTGCCACTGTCAGCGTTGATGGCCAGCAGATCGGACATTGCGGCGCGGGTCTGTTGATCCTGATCTGCGCCATGCAGGGCGACACGGACGCACAGGCCGACCAGATGGCCGCAAAAATCGCAAAGCTGCGGATTTTCAAGGATGATGAAGGCCGCATGAACCGCTCCATCCTCGACACAGGTGGCGCGGCACTTGTGGTCAGCCAGTTCACGCTGGCCGCGGATACATCACGCGGCAACCGTCCGGGATTTTCCGCAGCCGCCGCCCCTGACGAGGGCCGTCGCCTTTACCAGCAGTTCACAGCCAGTCTGGGCGCATTGGGTATTCCCACGCAAACTGGTGAGTTCGGGGCGGATATGGCGGTTGAACTGGTCAATGACGGTCCTGTCACAATCTGGCTGGACCTCTGAACCCGGACGCGCTCAGGACTTTTTGACAAACTCGGTCAGGATCACGATCCGCTGGCCTTCAACGCGCCCTTCGATCTGGCCGGCATTGTCCGCAACCAGAGAAATACCACGCACAGACGTGCCACGCTTGGCCGTGAAACCCGCCCCTTTGACGGGCAGGTCCTTGATCAGATGCACGGTATCGCCCTGCGCCAGAAGCGTGCCGTTACTGTCGCGGTGGATGATGTCGGCGGGCTGCTCACCCGCGCCCATCCCCGCCTCGGCCCATGCCTGCACCTCCGGCTCCAGATAGACGATATCAAGAAGATCGCGTGCCCAGCTTGCATCAAGCCGGTTCAACACCCGCCACGCCAGCACTTGCACCGCCGGTTCCGCGCTCCAGACCGCATCGTTCAGGCAGCGCCAGTGCGGGCTGTCGTCTACTGTGCCCGTGACACCGGACAGGCAGGTCGGACACAGCGCAACCTCGGCATCCATTGGCAAGACTGTATGCAGGGTCGTGCCGGATGTGCCACACAGGGCGCAGGAGGTGGTCATGGATCGGCCTTTCAATGCTTTGACCCGCTTATGCGCCCCCGGTGCGCCCGCGCCAAGGGAAAACCCCGACCCCGATCACGGCTCGCGAAACGCCTCGCGCGATTTATAAAGCGGTTTGAGCAGATATTGCAGCACCGTCTTGCGCCCCGTATGCAGCTCGACCGAGGCCTGCATCCCCGGCCTGATCCGGACCGAGGCCTGACGCGCTGTCAGATTGTCCATATCCACCCGCAGCGTCACCTTGTAATGCGCCGCAGCATCGGGATCGCGGGCGCGGTCATCCTTGAACGTATCGGCGGAAATGACATCCACGCGGCCCTTCAGCGTTCCAAAGATCGTATAGTCATAGGCCGTCAGCTTGATCGTTGCCTCCTGTCCGGGGCGCACACCTGCGATGTTTTCAGGGCGCACACGGGCTTCGACAAACAGTTCCTCGTCCATCGGGATGATCTGCAATATCTCTTCACCCGGGCGCACAACCCCGCCGATCGTAGTGACCGACACAGCCTTGACGATCCCGCGCATCGGGCTGACCAGAACCGTGCGGGTCAACTGGTCGAGGCTGGCCTTGAGGTTCTGCCGCAGCGTCGCCAGTTCGCGCAACGTCGTGGCATAGGCTTCTGCGCGTTCCAGTTCTGCGCCGGTCATGATCTCGTCATGACGGATGCGGGCATCGGCATGGATCTTGCGGGCGCGCGTCACCTCGATCAGGGCCACGATCTTGCGCTCCAGCATCTTCTCCATCAGTTGCATTTCCTGCCGCGCCTGTTCCAGCACGCGCTTGGCGCCGTCAACACGGCTGGTCAGATCGGACTGGCGCGCCCGCAACAGCACCCGTTCCGAGGCGATCATCGCCTGATCCTGCACCGCCAGATCGGCAGGCACCTCGAAATCGGCTTGTCCTGCCAATTCCGCCTCAAGCCGCAGGCGGCGTACTTCCAATGCTGCGATCTGGTCCATCAGATCGTCTACCGAGGCGCGGAATTGCGTGTCTTGCATCCGCGCCAACAGATCGCCGCGCTGCACGGTATCGCCTTCACGTACCGACAGTTCGGCCAGAATACCGCCTTCGAGGTTCTGGATGATCTGCGGTCGCGACGCGGAAATCATCTCGCCCTCGGCGCGCACGATCTCGTCGACCCATGCCATGCTGGCCCAGATGATGAACAGCCAGACCGTTCCCGCACATAGCCAGATCGTCAGGCTGGGACCACGCAACCGCGCGTTCATCTGCGCAGCAAGGCTCAGGGTGGATTGTGCCATGTTCAGATACCCCCGCCTGCCGGTGTCGCCAGATGCGACAGCACCTGATCACGCGGGCCATCCACAGCCAAGCGCCCGTTTTGCAACACCATCACCCGCCCTGTCAGCGACAGGATCGGCATCCGGTGCGTGGCAATCACCACGGTGCGCCCTTCCAGCCAATGCTCCAACCTGCTGATAAGCGTCGCCTCCAGCCGCTGGTCAAGCGCGGCTGTCGGTTCGTCCAGCAGGCAGACCGACGGATTTTGCAACCACAACCGCGCCCAGCCGACCGATTGGCGCTGCCCGATAGACAGCCCCATGCCACCATCCCCCAGTTCCAGATCCAGCCCGCGCGGGTGCGATTTGACGAAAGGCCCAAGCCCCGCAAAATCCAGCGCCTGCATCAGACGGTCATCGTCGCGCTCCAGCAGGTTCAGGGTCAGGTTCTCGCGCAGGCTGCCCGCGAACAGGCGCACATCCTGCCCCAGATAGCCGATGGCGCGGCGCAGATCGCGCGGCGCGATCTGGCCCATTTCGGTGCCGTCAATCAACAACCGCCCACGGCTTGGCGCGTAAAGCCCCGACAAAAGCCGCAGCAGCGTGGATTTGCCAGATCCGTTGGCACCCAGAACCGCCACGCGCTGCCCCGGCAGGATCGCGAGGGCCGGAATATCCAGCACGGTCGCTGTCTCGTCGGTATAGCGGTACTGGATCTCGCGCAGTTCGAAGCTGCCTGCCAGTTGATCGCGGCGCAGATAGCTGCGCCCTTCCTCGTGGTCTTGTGGCGCATCGGCGATGCGGTCCAGCGCGTCCAGTGCCGCGCGCACATTGCCCCAGCGCGCCATCGTGCTGGCCAGTTGTGACAAAGGTGCCAGCGTGCGCCCTGTCAGGATGCCCACGGCGATGATCGAACCCACCGTGAATTCACCCGCAAAAACCAGATAGGCCCCCAGCACCACAGCCGCCACATAAGTGGCCTGCTGCACGCCCTGCGCCCAGATCGTCAGACCGGAGGACAGCTTGCGCTGCTCGGACGAGGTCATTGCCGACAAGGTTGTCAGTTCGGACCATGTACGGCGCATGCGCTCTTCACCGCGCAGCGTCTTGATGGTTTCGTGCTCATAGATCACCTCTTGCAGCAACCGCCCCGCGCGGGCCGATGCGCCCTGCCCTTCTTCGGTCAGCCGCATCATCCGGCGTTGCATCACGAATCCGGGCAGCACCATCAAGACGCCCCCCAGCACCAGCACCCAGACGATATTGCCCCCGATCGAGGCGACAAGGATCAGGAACACGAAAATAAAGGGGATGTCAGCCAGCGTACCCACGGTGGCCGTGGTAAAGAACTCCCGCACCGATCCGAAATCACGCATCGCGCTGAAGATCTGCGAGGGACTGCGTCCCTGCGTATCGGAACGCGCGCCCAGAACCCGCTCCATCAGCCGGGCCTGTACGGTCACTTCGATCTGACGTCCGGCCCCGTCCATCAACTGTGCGCGCGCGGCCTTGAGCACCGCCTCCATCAGCAGCGCCAGCATGGCCCCTGCGGCCAGCACCCAAAGCGTCGCCTGCGACTGGTGCGGGATCACGCGGTCATAAACCTGCAGCGAGAAAAGCGCGACCGCGACCGCCAGAAGGTTCGCCACGAAAGAGCCCAGCATCATATCGACAAAGGGGCGGCGCAGGGCGAAAAACTCGCCCCAGAACCAATGGGCAGGCTTTGCGGCGGCAATATGCGTCTGCGCCAGTTGCGCGATGGGCGCCTCGGCGCGGATCAACTGACCTGCAAAATAGGGTTCAAACTCGGCCAGTGATACCGACAGGCGATTCTCGGTGCGATTTGCGTCATAGATCCTCAGCCCCGTGTCAGCCCCTGCGACCGTCTGCTCCAGCACCAGAACCCATTGGCCGTTCTGCATCTGCGCCAGTGCAGGCCACAGATCGGGGGTCAGGGCGGAAACGGGTGCGACATGCGCCAACAGCCCGCAGGTCATCATCACTTCGACCAGGACGGATGGATCGGCCCGATCTGCAGGGCCAGCACCTGCGATTATCACTTCGATCACATCCCGACGGGGCAAGGCACGGCCCAGTAGCCCTGCATAGACCACGATCAGATCTGCATGTTCCAGACTGCTGGCACCCACTGCGGCGGGATTGACAGGTTCGCTACGGCGCCGCACCACCGGCACGGATTGCAGCCGCGCCCTGATTGCACCACCCGCAGCCTCTGCCGTGGCTCCGGCCGTGGCACGCACCGCGTCACCGATCGCACGCAGGGTTTGGGCTGCACTGCTCACAGTTTGTCCCCGTCAGCCAGAAGCCCCAGCGCCGCCGCAACCTGAAGTTCGGTCAACGCAGCACGATAGCGCAGCGCGGCGACGGATTGCTGCTGGCGGGCAAACTGCTCGTAAAGGCCTACTACATCCATCACCTGCCGCTGGCCGGCATCATACTGGCTTTGGAACAGGTCCAGATTGGCCTTGGCGCGACTGGCCAGCACCGTTGCCTCGGCAGCCTGACGCATCAGGGCCGTTTGTTCCTGCTCCAGCCGACGCAAGCGTCTGTTGGTTTCTTCCCGGGCCTGATCGACCTTGCGCCGCTCGCCCTCGGTTGCCGCCTCAATGGCGCGCAGGTCGTCACCGGCGCCGAACCCCAAGGGACGCGCCGTGCGCAGATCAAGCGAAGGGTCGGACGCCCCGCGCCCCAAGGCGCCTGTTGCCGTCAACGAGGGCAGAAAGCCGGCCCTTTCGACACGGGCGCGCGCCTCGGCGCGGCTTTGTTCCGCCTCGGCCAGACGCACCGGCAAAGGCACCGGCATCGGCGCAGGCAAATGAAGCGGTGCGATCGCATGCTGATCGGCCAGATGTTCCGCGCCGACCCCCATGGCCGAAAGCTCCGCCAATGCGGCACGGGCCGCCTCGGTCTCGGTCTGACCCGTGGCGCGGATCTCGGCCAGTTTCTGGCGCAAGACCTGAAGGTCGGATTGGTCCGAGATGCCACCCGCGACACGTTCGGACATGATCCATTCGAAATGCGCCATGTCGCGTTCGGCGTCCTGTGCCAGAACCGCCTTGTCCTGCGCCTCGCGCACCGCCAGATAAAGGGTCAGCGCCGTCAGCACACGGTCGTTGCTGTCTTGGACCAAAGACACGGCCGCCACTTCGACATCGGCCTTGGCAAAGTCACGCTCGGCCAGTTTGCGGCCATTGTCGAACAGCACCTGTTCCACCACCAGCATCGCCACCACCGACCCCAGCGAGCTGAGGCTGGCCTGCGGCCCGATGCTGGGCAACCAGTTGCGCGACTGCGCCCGTGCCCGCAGCCTTGCGCTGCGCAGTTCCGCCTGCGCAGCACGTGTGTCGGCCACAAGCACGGCACCTGCCACGCGGTCCAGCACGCTGCCGCGTTGCAGCGCACTGCGCCGTGCCATCAGATCATCCAGCACGACCGAAGTTTCAGCCCCTTGCACACCGGCACCCAACCCCTCACCGACAGGTGCGGGATCAGGCATCAGCATGCGTGCGACACCGCCGCCGCCGCCCTGATCCAGACAACCGGACAGCAGCGCAGTGACCAGACAGGCAAGCAAAGGGCGTGCCATCGGCCTGTCCGCGCGCCCTGATTCACCCTGCCCCATGCCAGCCCCTTGTTGCGGTGCTTTGTGTTTTTGCCTGACCTGCCTTTGCGGGCACGATCTACCGTTCATGTGCATCGGTTTGCCTTAGTAATTCACCCACACTGTCTCGTCCACGATCATGCGCGCCTCACCAAGCTCCCAGACCGCATAAGCCCGTCCCTCGACAGTTTCCGAGCCTGTACGCATGGCACCGGCCAGCGTCACGGAATCGTCGGTCCCGCCGTGGATTGTCAGGCTGCGATCATCGGGCGATAGGGCAATGATCTGCGCCTCGGTCAGCGTAAGGGTGCTGTCTTCGGCAAAGGACAGATCAATCGCATCAATCCGCGTCCCCGCCGCCAGTGGCCCGGAAAGGTCGATGACCGATGTGGACAGCTCGTCAAAGGCAAGGAATGTACCGCTCTGGTTGCCCGCCTGATCTGTCGCGGTTACTATAAGATGCGAGCCGTCCGGCAGATTTTGCCCAAATCTGAAGAGCGTTTCTCCACCGATGTCGAAAGCTGTATTGCCGAGCGGAGCCATAGTACCGTCAGACGCGACTTCAGTCAGTGTGACCTGATCCTGGATCGTCTCGATCGAGATGCTGCGGATACCCGAGACGTCACGTGTATAGGACGACACGATCGGACTGGTCGGCACGTCGGTATCAATCGTCAGCGCTTGCGTCAGCGTTCCCGCATTGCCCGCCGCATCGCGGGCGTGCACGATGAGATCGGTGGTATAGAAGCCCGTCTGTACATTCTCACCCGGAATGAACGCGCGCCAGTTACCCGCGCCGTCGACGGTTGCGTTATAGAACCGCCCATCAAACTCGACCCTGACGGTGGACCTGTCCGCCACACCGGGGCCATGCTCAACACGCCCTGTCACCTCGAAACCCGATTTGGATTCATCAAGGTTGATCGTGTTGTCGCCGGTCACCGGGCCGCTCAGTTCCAGCAGGTTCAGGCGCGTATCCACACGAACTGCTTGGCTGATCTGGGCGGTATTGTCGGCACGGTCAGTCGCCACAGCCGTCAGCGTCGTCATGTATTCACCACTGCGGATCATCGACGGGTCGAACCTGACGCTCCATGTTCCGTCGCCAAGGACGTTGGCATCACGCGACACACCGTCCATTGTAACCACAACCCGCGACCCCGGCTCGACTTGCCCTGTCACGAAAACACCTTGCGCCGCACTAGCCTCGGCCCCGTTGACGATCCCGTCTGCGGCCACACCCGTCGAAGTATAGGCAAAATTCTGCACCAATGTGTCATATTGGACTGCACCGCTCGCGCTGGTGCGGTTTTGCGCAGCATCTGTCGCCGTTGCAACGATGCTGAGGCTGCCCTGACCTTGTGGAAGATCGGCCACGTTGAAACGCACCTGCCAGTTGCCGAACGCGTCGACATCCGCCTGACGCGAGACAGTGCCAACCTGAACCATGACCGTGTTCTGGGCAGAATCCGTGGTGCCCGTCAGCGTCACGCCCTGTTCGCGGGCAGCCCCGTTGATCAGACCGTTATTGCCGATCCCACCGTCCAGCGTAACCGCTACATCGGTATCGACAGCAACGATGCGCAAGGCCGTGTTGACATTGCCCGCAGCATCCCGCGCCGTGACCGAGAACGTGGCGTTATATTCCCCGCGCGGAAAATCACTGCCCCGAAACGGAATGGCCCATGTGCCATCCGTCGATGTTACCTGCCGCGTGATATCACCAAAGCGCACCTCGACTACGGAGCCGGGCTGTGTTGTGCCGCGCAGGGTCACACCGCCATCGACAGCAGCCGCGTTGATCAGGTTATTTTCGCCGAAAGCAGCGTGATCGATTTGCAGGAAATGCACCGTATCCACACGGAACCCGCCGGTTTGGCGCCCGATATTGCCCGCCGCATCCGATGTGGTCGCGCTCAGCGTGACGTTATACTCACCGCTACGCAATTCACCGGGCAGATAATCTACCTGCCATGTTCCATTGGCCAGCACCGGAACCGTTCTGGTGATCGTCTGCACACCGTCCTGATAGACCAGCGTCAGAGTGTTGCCCGGCGTCGATGTTCCCGTGACGCTGATACCGCGGCTGGCCTCGTCTGCATTGACCACGCCATTGCCGCCGATCAGGGCCGCGTTGATCACGATAGGATCGGGGAACGTATCGATCCGCAACTGATCCGTGAACGTGGCCGAATTGTTGTAACCGTCCGTTGCTGTCACGGTGACGTCGCGCCAATCATCACCGCCCAGCACTTCGGTAGGAGAGAAACCCACTGCCCAGCGCCCGCTCGTATCCGCAATGTCGGTTTTGATCACGCCGTCGACCAGCACCTCGATGCGCGCCCCAACCTCGCTTGTGCCCGCGATCCTGATCCCATCGCTGTGATCATCGCCATTCACGACATGGCCGACCGAATCCGTACCTTCCGTGAATGTCAGGACAGGCGGGGTCGTGTCGATTGTCACCGGCGGGCCGCTCAGATCAATCGTGCTGCCATCGGGCTGCGTGACGACAACCACGACAGGATAAGTGCCATCCTCAGGGAAATTATCGTCTTCGAACACAACCTGCCAGTTGCCGTTCTGATCCGGACTGGCTGGTTGCGTGACATCGCCGATGGTCACCTCGACCACAGCACCCGGCTCGGCCGTTCCGGTGATGGTGATTGACGGATTGTCACCACCACCCACAATAATCGGGTCTTTTTCATTCACCGTGGGCAAACGCACTGCAGTGCCCGGACCGCCGGGAACCGGCGTGCCACCTTCGGGTGTTCCGCCACCGTCACCGCCACCGCCACCGCCACCGCCTCCGTCACCGCCACCGCCACCGCCACCGACGCCGCTTGCCAGCACCGATCCGGCCGCAAGTGCGGCTATGCCACCAGCCGCACCAAGACCGCCGCCACCCAGCAGCAGACCGGCACCAAGCATACTGACTGTGTCATTGTCACTGTTACTGTCATTGTCGGTCACGACCAAAGGGGCGATAATCGTGTCGTTGTCCAGAAAGATCAGGTCTTCATGCGGGCTCCATTTGCCCCATACCTCGGTCGGACCATACTGGGCATACAGCACGCCATCGCGTCCCTCGACCAGCGCGACCTCGCTCAGATAGCCATCGGCACTGATGAACAGCCGTGCCACCGGCGCGCCATTCTCGAAGTACCCTTTGAGGGTAACTATCCGACCATCAGCCAGTGTTATCTGCAGATCACTCCCGACCCGGGCATAACCGGTCAGCTCGAACTGCCTGATATTGAGAGAAATTTCTTCCCCCGCGCTAACCTCGATGACCGATACGGCTGCACCGCCCTCGACCATACCGCGCCGGGCTGCGCCCATGACGGGACGCACGACAAAATCCATTGTCTTCATGATAACACCGCTCTACTCGTTACGCACCGATTTATCCGGCGCTTTTTTGATTACCTTCCAATATATGCTGATTTTGGCAGCTCTGCTAGAGTCTTTTTGCGCTGCTTCCACAAAATAGCCACACAATAGCCACATCCTGTCACTGGCTTTACCACTGCCATGAGATGTGCAGCCATAACACGCAGCGTTCAATCCGTCAGGAAAGACTGTGCTTTCATCGTGTTGGGCACCGGCGCACCCAGCCTTGACAGGATCGTGGGTGCCAGTTGCAGCTGATCCAGAACGGTATCAGGATCGGGTCCCTGTGCCGGACCGAAATAGTAAAGCGCCACCTCGCGCTGCAAATCACTGTTGCCACCGTGGTGGCCGCGCGCATCCTGCCCGTGATCAGCAGTCACGATCACCTCGTATCCCATCGCCAGCCATTTGGGGATGAACGGGGCCAGCATCTCGTCCATCACGGCGCAGGCGTGGTCCATCTCCTGACAATCGTGGAAAAAACGGTGCCCCATGCTGTCCAGCGTGCAGGTATGCAGGATGCCGTAATTCAGCCCGTGCCGCGCCGACAGCATGCTCAACGTCGCAAACAGGTCGACATCCGAGGGCGTCATCTGGTTGATCAACCCGTAGCCCGTCATCGTATGGAAACGTCCATGATTGATCGTGGCACTGTCCGGCTCGTCATATTCGATGTCGCGGACGTAATCGAAAGGCGCGCGGTTGAAGAACTCGGACCAGAAGGAATGCGTCACTGCGCCGGTGATCCCGCCCGCCTCACGCACGGCGCTGAACACATCGGGATGCGACAGCCGGAAGACATTGCCATTACCGGTGCAGCCGTGTTCCTGCGGGGTCACGCCCGTATGGATCGAGGCGTAGCAACTGGCTGAGATCGAGGGCAGCACCGAGCGCATGACCCATGTCTGCGCCTGTCCGCTTTCGACCCAGCCTTCCAGATTGCCGAACAACCGCCGCCAGTTGCGCAATGGCACACCGTCAAGAATGATCAGGAGAAGCTTGTTCTGCATGGTGTTCTCTTTCAGCAACGCCCCTGTCCGGCGGCGAGTGGTGGGGCCTCCGGCGGGGATATTTAGGGCAAAAAGAAGCAACGTTCCGGTCGTTTCTTCTTGCTCCAAATATCCCCTAACGGCGGGCGCGTTTTCTAATGTCCGGCGCTTTCCATCTTGCGATGGGCGATAACCTCTTCCAGCCAGCCCAGTTTCATCTCGGGCACCGAGGACAGCAGCAGATCGGTATAATCATCAAATGGCGGCGCCAGAACCTGACTTTTGGGGCCATAACGCACAACCTTGCCCTGATACATCACGGCGATACTGTCCGCGATGGCGCGCACTGTGGCCAGATCATGGGTAATGAACAGATAGGCCACATCACGCGATTTCTGCAGGTCCAGCAGCAGTTTGAGAATGCCATCCGCCACCAGCGGGTCCAGCGCCGAGGTGACCTCGTCGCAGATGATCAGGCGCGGGTCGGCGGCCAGAGCGCGAGCGATACAGACGCGCTGTTTCTGCCCGCCCGACAGTTCCGCAGGATAACGGTCGATGAATCCCTTGCCCATCTCGATCGCATCAAGCAGTTCCGCGATGCGGTCGTGCTTTTCTTTACCTTTCAGGCCGAAATAGAACTCCAGCGGTCGGCCGATGATCGTGCCCACGGTCTGGCGGGGGTTCATCGCGACATCGGCCATCTGGTAGATCATCTGCACTTCGCGCAGGTCTTCGCGGGACCGGCCCGACAGCGCCGCCGAGAATGGACGCCCCGCAAAACTGATCTGTCCTGCGGAGGGGGGCAAAAGCCCCGTGATCACGCGCGCCAGCGTGGATTTGCCCGATCCGCTTTCGCCAACCACGGCCAGTGTCTGGCCTGGATGCACCTCGACATTGATATCATGCAGCACGTCAAAATTGGTGCCACGGTAGCGCGCGGTGATGTGTTCGACCCGCAGCACCGGATTGTCCGAGGGCACTTTCTCCTCATGCTCGATCGAGCGGACCGAGACCAGTGCGCGGGTATAGTCCCCACGCGGGGCATTGATAATTTGGTCGGTGGTGCCATGCTCGACCATATGGCCGCCTTTCAGCACCATGATCTCGTCGCTGACTTGCGCGACTACGGCCAGATCATGCGTGATATAGAGCGCGGCCACGCCGGTTTCGTGGATCGCATCCTTGATCGCGGCCAGCACGTCGATCTGTGTTGTCACGTCCAGCGCCGTTGTCGGCTCGTCGAAGATCACCAGATCGGGCAGCGGGCACAGCGCCAGCGCCGTCATGGCGCGTTGTAATTGCCCGCCCGATACCTGATGCGGATAGCGGTTTCCGAATGTGTCGGGATCGGGCAGTCCCAGCGTGGCAAACAACGCCCGCGCGCGGGCCTCGGCCTCGGATTTGCTGGCGCGGTTATGCTCCAGCGTGGCCTCGATCACCTGCTCCATGATGCGCTTTGCGGGGTTGAAGGCCGCAGCGGCGGATTGCGCGACATATGTCACCTCGGCCCCGCGCAGCTTGCGCATCTCGCGCGTGGCCAGCTTCAGGATATCGCGCCCGTTCACCGTGACTGTACCGCCGGTGATCCGCACCCCGCCCCGACCATAGGCCATGGCCGACAGGCCGATGGTGGATTTGCCGGCGCCGCTTTCCCCGATCAGCCCCAGCACGCGGCCCTTGTCCAGCGCGAAACTGACACCCTCGACAATGGTGATATTCTGCGGCGGCTCGCCGGGGGGATAGGCCGTAGCCTCGATCTTGAGATTCTTGACGTCGAGCAACAGGTCACCCACCGCGTCCCCCTTTCAGGCTTGTGGTGCGGTTCAGCACCCAATCCGCCACCAGATTGACCGAGATCGCCAGCGTAGCGATGGCAAAAGCCGGAACCAGCGCCGCGGAGATACCGTAGACGATGCCTTCCTTGTTTTCCTTCACGATGCCGCCCCAATCGGCATTAGGCGGCTGCACACCCAGCCCCAGAAAAGACAGTGTCGAGACAAAGAGCACCATGAAGATGAAGCGCAGGCCCATTTCCGCCACCAGCGGGGACAGCGCGTTGGGCAGGATCTCGCGGAAAATGATCCACAAACGCCCCTCACCGCGCAGGCGCGCGGCCTCGACGAAATCCATCACATTGATATCGACAGCCACAGCGCGGGCCAGACGGTAGACGCGGGTTGAATCCAGCAGGCCCATCACCATGATCAGAACAGGGATCGTGACCGGCATTACAGACAGGACCACCAGCGCGAAAATCAGCGAGGGGATTGCCATGACCAGATCGACGAAACGCGACAGCGCCTGATCAATCCAGCCACCGATCACGGCCGCCAGAAAGCCCAGCACAGCGCCGGTGGTGAAGGACAACAGCGTCGCCATTGTGGCGATAAAGATCGTGGTGCGCCCGCCATAGATCATGCGCGTCAGCAAATCGCGACCGATACTGTCGGTGCCCATCAGATGGGTGCGCGACATCGGTTCCCAGACGTCGCCGACGATCTCGGACATCCCGTAAGGTGCGATCAAAGGCGCAAAGATCGCAGCCAGAAAATAGGCGCCGGTAAAGACCAGACCGATCAGGGCAGAGACGGGAATCCGGCTCATTTCGGATGCCTCAGCCTTGGATTGGACAGGATCGCCACGATATCGGCGACCATGTTCAGCCCGATATAGACAGCGGCAAAGACCAGTCCGCAGGCTTGCACGACAGGCACATCGCGCTTGCTGACATGATCAACCAGATATTGCCCCATACCGGGATAAACGAACACAACCTCGACCACGACGACACCCACCACCAGATATGCAAGGTTCAGCATGACCACATTGACGATGGGCGAGATGGCATTCGGAAAAGCGTGACGGAAGATGACGTTGAAGCCGGACAGACCCTTGAGTTCGGCCGTTTCGATATAGGCCGACTGCATCACGTTCAGGATCGCGGCGCGCGTCATCCGCATCATATGCGCCAGCACGACCAGCACCAGCACCGCCACAGGCAGGGCAATCGCGCTCAGTTTCTCGCCGAGGCTCATGCTGTCGTTGATCATCGACACCGACGAGAACCAGCCAAGTTTGACGGCGACAAAATAGACCAGCAGATAGCCGATCAGGAATTCGGGGATCGAGATCGAGGCCAGCGTGACCCCTGAAATCAGCTTGTCCGGCCAGCGGTTGCGATAGCGCACGGCCAGCAGGCCCAGAAAGATCGCCAATGGTACAGCGATGATCGCAGCCCAGAAGGCCAGAAACATCGTATTGCCCAGACGCCGCCCCAGCGAGGTGGCGATGTCCTGACCATTGGTCAGCGCCCGGCCCAGATCACCCTGCACTGCGCCGGCAATCCAGTTGAGGTAGCGTGTCACGGGGGACTCGTTCAGGCCCAGTTCAGCGCGCAGGTTCGCCAGCGCCTCGGGCGTGGCGGACTGGCCGAGGATGGATTGCGCCACATCGCCGGGCAGGATCATCGTACCCGCAAAAATCAGGATGGATGCTGCCAGAAGCAGCAGGAGCCCCAGCGCTATGCGCTGGGACACCAAAATCAGGATTGGATGCACAGATACGTTCCCTGTCAGGCTGACAGCCACACGCGATGCGAGGCGATGCCCGACATCGTGTCACCGGTCGGATCGCTGATCCAGCCCTGCACCTTGTCGCTGATGGCTTCGACATAATCGTTGAACATCGGGCAGATCAGGCCGCCTTCGTCGCGCACCAGAATACCCATCTCGCGATACATCGCCTTACGCTTGTCCAGATCCAGCTCGCCGCGTGCGGCAATCAGCATCTTGTCGAAATCCTCGCGCTTGAAGCGGGTATCGTTCCAGTCGGCAGTCGACAGATAGGCTGTCGAATACATCTGGTCCTGTACCGCGCGGCCACCCCAATACGAGGCGCTGAACGGCTGTACATTCCAGACTTCGGACCAGTACCCATCACCCGGCTCGCGCTTCAGCTCCAGCGGGATGCCGGCGGCCTTGGCGGTCTGCTCGAACAGTTGCGCTGCCTCGACCGCGCCGGGGAAGGCGACATCGGATACGCGCAGGATGATCGGGCTGCCGTCATGGCCGGATTTGGCATAATGCTCGGCGGCTTTTTCGGGATCATAGGCGCGCTGCTCGATGGTATCGTCAAACAGCGGATAGGCTTTGTTGATGGGCATGTCGTTACCGACCGAGCCATAGCCGCGCAGGATTTTGTCCACCATATCCTCGCGGTCAATCGCGTATTTCAGCGCCAACCGCAGGTCGTTGTTCAAAAACGGCTCGGAATCGCAGTGCATGATGAACACATAGTGACCGGGGCCACTGGCATTCTTGACCGAGACGCCGGGGCTGCGATCCAGCAGCGCCGCAATCTTGGGGTCGACACGGTTGACGATATGAACCTGCCCCGACTGCAGCGCCGACATCCGTGCAGTGGTATCGTTGATCGCCAGAATCTCGACCTCGTCGACATGGCCACGGCTGTCATCCCAGTAGTTGGGGTTCTTCTTGAACAGGTGACGCACGCCCGGTTCATCAGATTCCACCATATAGGGGCCGGTACCGATCCCTGCGGCCGGATTGTCGAAACCGCCATCCGGCTGGATCATCAGGTGATAATCGGACAGCAGATAGGGAAGGTCCGCGTTGGGTGTGCCCAGAGTGATCGAGAACATATCGCCATCGACCTTCATCTCGGCGATGTCGCGCATGATCCCCAGAGCGCCCGATTTGCTGTCCTCGTTCGAGTGACGCTCCATCGTGCGCATCACGTCTTCGGCGGTCAGCGGCTTGCCGTTGTGGAATTCCACACCTGAACGGATTTTGAACATCCATGTTTTGGCGTCTGGGCTGGATTCAACGCTTTCGGCCAGACGGTTGTCCAATTCGCCGAACTCATTGACGTTCACCAGCGTTTCGCCGAACTGGTTGAGATTGTGATAGGGTACCTGGCTGGCGGCAACGGCCGGATCAAGCGAGTTGGTGCTTTCGCCGCCGACAGACCCCATCCGCAGCGTGCCACCCTTGATCGGGCCTGCGGCATGCACGGCCTGCGCGTAGAACGTGCCCGCCATCGCAGCGCTGACACCCAAAGCGCCGAATCGGCCGATAAATTCGCGCCGCGAGATATGGCCCAGCCCTGCGCGCTTTTTCAGATACTCAATATGTTTGTGGTCGATCTTCCCAGACATCGTCGTCTCCCTGTTGTCATCTGTTCGCTTTGCGCGATTCTGATTTAAGTCTACCATCCTTTTGAGCAGGTTACCCTGCCAAGGCGGCGTCACGATCCTGTCAGGTCGCCCTTGCAAAGGGCCGTGACCGTCAGGGGTTGTTGACTACTGAGTCAACTTTGCGCATCGCGCCCCAGTGTTCAACTAAAAAAGCGCCTGACTGCGACAAGTCCGTGACAAACGCGACCTGCCGCAAAAAGAAAACCGCCCGACACAGTCACATATAGTCCCTGTCGATGCTGTCGGTGACGTCGCGGGCATGGATCAGACGGGCGGCTTCACCTTCACCCTCCCACGCCTCGAGTCTGGCACGAAGATGGAATCGGGATTTGTCTGCCCACATTTCGGCATATGTTTCGGTGCGGGTGACGATCCCGTCACGCGCCATCTCCATGGTCCAATGGGTGCGGCCACGGGCGGACAGCGGATCATCTGGATGGATGCTCCACCATTCCCGCGCCACACTCCCCGAGATCAGGCCATGCCCCAGATCGCGCCGTTTGCCGAAATCATCAAGAATACGCAGGCTGACCGTGCCGCTGTTCAGATCGGTCGATGCCTCACGCTCGTGATGATCGGCGCGCAGCACCTCGACCTGCAACGGCGGTGCCGCTTCGGCGGGCGGAAATTCCCAGCCGCGACCGTCGGGATCGGGATGCACCGGCAGGTCAATATAGCCCGCCGATAGCGCCAGTTGCGCCGCCTCCGGCGCAGGCCACAGCAGCGGCCAGTAGCTGGACGACACCGCCACGCGCAAACAGTGTCCCGCAGGCACGCAGTAGGCGATATGGTCCAGATCCAGCGCCACGGTCACAGGCTGGCCGGGGGTCAGCGGTTGGGGCTGCGCGTGGCTGTCGCGATGCGTCAGGTTCAGCACGCCATAGGTGATCCGCGTTGTGGCCCCGTCGGGATGCACATGGCACAAGCGCACCGCAATCTGCGCCTGCGGCTTGTCCGGTATCAGCGTCAGCGTCACCCGCGCAGCACCTGTGATCGCGGTCGCCTGTTGCAGCGGGGCACTGTCGAAACAGACCGACAGCGCATCATCTGCGCGCTGGTCACCGGGCTGTTCCGGCCCCAGCCAGATGGCACAGTACTCGCCCGCGTCCATGCCACAATGTTGCGGGCTGGCAATCATCCTGTCCAGCGGGGTCGGCGTCTCCGCCAGCCCCCCGCGCCCCAGATGCAACCGCTGCATCGGCACAGGCGTACCATCCCCCGCCAGCCAGCGGCCCGGACGGGTTGCGTACCATGTCGCAGGGCGCACGCCCTCCATCAGGTAATTGCGATAGGGCGGATCATCCTCGGCCCCGTTCGGAATATCCTTGAGCCAGCGATCCCACCAGCGCTGCGCCTCTTGCAGAAACCCGATACGAGGTTCCGGCACCGCGAAATGGGGGTATTTGTGCACCCAAGGCCCGACGATCCCTTTGACAGGCCCATTCAGGCTGTTGACCAGCGCAGGCACCGCATTTTTGTAGCTGTCGCCCCAGCCACCCACAGCCAGCGTCGCGGCCTTGATCGCGCCGAAATCCTCGCAGACCGAGCCATGCTGCCAATAGGCGTCGCGGCGTTGGTGGCGCAGCCACAGCGCGGGCAGGAAAGGTTCCGCCTCAAGACGCTGCAGCCACAGATCGCGCCAGTCGGGGCGCAGGGCCGGATCGGGCGGGCGCGAGGAATAGGCCCACATCGTCGCCCCCCAGCCAAGATTTTCATTCAGCAGGCAACCGCCCTTGAAATGGATATCATCGGCATAACGGTCCACCGTCGAACACAGCGTGATAATCGCCTTGAGCGGTGCAGGCTGCAACGCCGCCACCTGCAACCCGTTGAACCCGCCCCAGCTGATCCCCATCATGCCCACCGCGCCGCTGCACCAGTCTTGTGCGGCCAGCCAGTGGATCACCTCGACCGCGTCGGACAATTCCTGCGGGGCGTATTCGTCCTCCATCAACCCGTCGCTGTCACCATTGCCGCGCATGTCGACGCGGATGCAGGCATAGCCGCGCGCCGCCATCCACGGATGCGTCAGCGCATCACGCGCCGCGGTCCCGTCACGCTTGCGATAGGGCAGAAATTCAAGGATCGCGGGGACCGGATCAGAGGATGCATCATCCGGCATCCAGACGCGGGCTGATATCTGGCAGCCATCGGACAGGATGATCCGCAAATCGGGGGTCTCAATGACGGTGCGCAAGCTGTGTTCCATGGCCGCACCTTCCAGCGCCGGATCACACCATGTCAAGCGAAGACGCGCAGTATCAGCGCAGCGGATCAAAAGGGGGCCAGCCCCCCGTCCTGCGGACGCCCCCCGGGATATTTGCGGCAACAAGAAGCGGCAGGCCTAGTCCGACATGGCCAATGTCGCCGCGACAGCCTTGCGCCATCTGGCATAGCGCGCATCACGCTCAGGGGCGGACATGGCAGGGACAAACCGCCGCTCCAGCGCCCAGGTCGCAGCAAAGCCTGCCTGATCGGGGTAAAGCCCCGCGCGCATCCCCGCCAGCCAAGCCGCGCCCAGAGCCGTGGTTTCCACGCCTTCGGGGCGGTCCACAGGCGCGCCCAGAATGTCGGCCAGAAACTGCATCGTCCAATCCGAGGCGGCCATGCCACCATCGACGCGCAGCACCGCGCTTGTGCCTGCGGTCTGCTGCCAGTCGGCCTGCATCGCCTCCCACAGATCGCGGGTCTGGAAACCCACGCTTTCCAGCGCGGCGCGGGCCAGTTCTGCAGGGCCGGTATTGCGCGTCAGCCCATAGATCGCACCACGGCATCCGGGGTTCCACCACGGCGCGCCAAGCCCGGTGAAGGCAGGCACCATCGTGACCTGCTGCGCGGGATCGGCGGCTTCGGCCAGAGCTTGCGTCTCGCCCGCAGCGCCGATCACGCCGAGCCCGTCACGCAGCCACTGCACAACGGCCCCCGCAATGAAGATCGAGCCTTCCAGCGCATAGTTGGGCTTGCCATCCAGTTGATAGGCAATCGTCGTCAGCAGGCGGTTGGACGAAGCGACCGGAACCGAGCCGGTGTTGAGCAGGGCAAAACAGCCTGTGCCATAGGTGGATTTCATCATGCCCGGCTGGAAACAGGCCTGCCCGATCACGGCGGCCTGCTGATCGCCTGCAACCCCCATAATCGGGATCGCATGGCCGAACAGATCAGGCTGCGTCATTCCGAAATCGGCGGCGCAATCGCGCACCTCGGGCAGCATTTGCACCGGAATGCCAAGGATGTCGCAGATCTCGGCACTCCATGCACCCTCGCGGATATCATAGAGCAGCGTGCGCGCGGCATTCGTGGCGTCGGTGGCATGGACCGCCCCGCCTGTGAGGTTCCAGATCAGCCAGCTGTCAACGGTGCCAAAGGCCAGCTCGCCCTTGATGGCGCGGGCGCGGGCGCCGTCGACATGATCCAGCAGCCATTTCAATTTGGTGCCAGAAAAATAGGGGTCCAGCAACAGCCCGGTCCGCGCGGCGATCATCGGCTCCAGCCCCTGCGCGCGCAGATCGGCGCACAGCTCTGCCGTGCGGCGGTCCTGCCAGACAATCGCACGGTGGATCGGCTGGCCGGTATTGCGGTCCCAGACCAGCGTGGTCTCGCGTTGGTTGGTCAGCCCGATCGCCGCGATATCCGCAGCGCGCAGCCCTGCCTTTTCGATCACCCCCCGCGCGGTCGCCGCTGTGGTGGTCCACAGATCCAGCGCATCATGCTCGACCCAGCCGGATGCCGGAAAATGCTGCGCGAATTCCTGTTGCGCAGTGGCGACGGGGCGCATGGCGGCATCGAAAAGGATCGCCCGGGACGAGGTTGTGCCCTGATCGAGCGCCAGAATATGCTTCATCAAGACCTCTCCTTCCTTTTGCCTGTTCGCAGCCCGGCATGGACATGCCTGCCGTCAAGGTTCCTGCGTAGCCATCCAGTCCTGCAAGCCCGTCACCTGATCCGGCGACAGCCGCAGGCCCAGTTTGCTGCGCCGCCACAAGATATCCTGCGCGTCGCGTGCAAATTCATGCCGCATCAGCCAGCGCACTTCGGCCCCTGTCAGCCCTGCGCCGAAATCCGGCCCCAGATCGCCAAGTTTAGTGGCGCCCTCAAGAACCACAGCGGCATCGACACCGTAGGCGCGCACAAGGCGGCGGGCCAGACCTGCGTCCAGAAAGGCAAAGCGTGCCCGCAGATCGGCGATCAGCGCATCAACGCCGTCCACCGGAAAATCCCCCCCCGGCAGTGGCACACCGGCGGTCCAACGCGGCGCTGTGCCGGGCAATTGCGTCGCAATCTGGTCAAGTGCGGCCTCGGCCAGACGGCGATAGGTGGTGATCTTGCCGCCAAAGACATTCAGCATCGGCGCACCCTGCCCCGTATCCAGTTTAAGCACGTAATCGCGAGTCGCGGCCGTGGCTGAACTGGCGCCGTCATCGTAAAGCGGGCGCACACCCGAATAGGTCCAGACAATATCATCCGTGGTCAGTTGCCGTTTGAAATAGGCATTGGCAAAACCCAGCAGATACGCGGCCTCGGCCGGCGAGCAGACGGGTTTTTCCGTGGCATCGGGATGGTCGGCATCCGTTGTGCCGATCAGGGTGAAATCGCCCTCATAGGGGATCGCAAAGATGATGCGGCCGTCTGTGCCCTGCAGGAAATAGCATTTCGCGTGATCAAATAGACGCCGCACGACGATATGACTGCCGCGCACCAGCCGGATATTGGCCGGACTGTTCAGCCCTGCAACCCCGTGGATAACATCGCGGACCCACGGGCCTGCCGCATTGACCAGCATCCGCGCCTGCACAACTTGGGTCGCGCCGGTTTGGGTATCCGTCAGCGTCACATGCCACAGTGCCCCATCGCGGTGCGCTTCGCTGACCTTGGTGCGGGTCAGAATCGTCGCGCCCCGCTGGGCGGCATCGCGGGCATTCAGCGCCACCAACCGGCTGTCTTCGACCCAGACATCGGAATATTCGAACGCTTTTTCAAACCTGTCCTGCAAGGGCGTTCCTGCGGGATTATCGCGCAGATCAAGCGTGCGGGTCGCGGGCAGGATACGCCGCCCGCCCATGTGATCGTAAAGAAACAAGCCCAGCCGGATCAGCCAAGCCGGACGCCGCCCGCGCATCCACGGCATTACCAGCCCCATGACGCGCGACATCGGCGTTTCACCTTCGAACCGCATATCGCTGTGATAGGGCAGCACGAACCGCATGGGCCAGCTGATATGCGGCATGGCGCGCAGCAGCACCTCGCGTTCCTGCAAGGCTTCGCGCACCAGACGGAATTCGAAATATTCCAGATAGCGCAGCCCGCCATGGAACAGTTTGGTCGAGGCCGAGGACGTGGCCTGCGCCAGATCGCCCATCTCGGCCAGTGTGACGCGCAGGCCGCGCCCCGCCGCGTCGCGGGCAATGCCACAGCCATTGATACCGCCACCGATGATCAACAGGTCAACGGGGTCAGCAGATGCTGTCAAAGAAGGGGGATCGGTCACTGCAACGGCCTTTACTGGGGTTTGCTGAACTCTGTCTTTACACTCATCTCTATCCCACCGCCCCCTCGGGTCAAGTCGTTTGCGTTCGTTTATGTTCGTTTTCAGCCAAAGCACGAAACAAAACCATGAAAGGCCGCTTGCACGATGGCTGCTTTTCAAAAATAGTCGACCCACCGAGGAGAGCCGCAATGAGCCAGACATTCCGCCACCCTGATATCCTTGATATTGCCCGCACGGAGGGCAAGGTGACGGTTGAAGGGCTGGCTGAACGGTTCGGCGTGACGGTGCAGACAATCAGGCGTGATCTGACCGAACTGGCCGAAGCGGGCAAGCTGGAGCGGGTGCATGGCGGCGCGATCCTGCCATCGGGTGTCACCAATATCGGCTATGACGAACGCCGCCGCTTGAATGCCGCGGCCAAAGCCGCGATCGCGCGCGCTTGCGCGCAGGATATTCCCGAAGGTGCATCGGTTTTTCTGAACATCGGCACCACAACAGAGGCTGTCGCGCGTGAATTGCTGCATCACCGCAACCTGATGGTAGTGACCAACAACATGAATGTGGCCAATATTCTGGTCGCCAACCCAGAGGCAGAGATCATTCTGGCGGGTGGCATCCTGCGGCGCACCGATGGCGGACTGGTCGGCCCCCTGACCGCCGGTGTGATCGAAAAGTTCAAGGTCGATATCGCTGTGATCGGGTGTTCGGCAATGGATGCCGACGGTGATCTGCTGGATTTCGACGTGCAGGAGGTCAGCGTCAGCCAGTCGATCATCCGGCAGGCCAGACGCACCTGTCTGGTAGCGGACCATTCCAAACTTCACCGCGCAGCCCCCGCCCGCATCGGATCACTGCGCCAGATCAACGAAGTCTATACGGATCACGCCTTTCCAGAGGAACTGACCCGGACCTGCGCCGAATGGGGCACAAAAGTGACACTCTGCGACCCTGTCCAGACTAAAGATGCCTAAATTTAGGTCGCTTTGCCTATGATTTGCGCGTAAGAATTGAGCTTATTGTAGATTTTCGCTTTGTTGACAGGCCTTTGTCAGGCCATCTTTGCAAAGACCGATCCCTCATCTAACGTGAGCACATGGACAAACAAAGCCGTTTCTTTGACGAGATGTTCGACAGCGCCGGAGAGGCCCGACAGCCCTATGCGCGCTACAACGAGTGGTTCCAGACCGAGGATATCCGCCATCTGCGGCGTAAATCCGAGGAAGCGGAGGCGTTCTTTCGGCGGATCGGCATCACCTTCAACGTCTATGGTCAGCAAGAAGCCGACGAACGGCTGATTCCATTCGATGTCGTGCCACGCATCATCTCGGCGCGGGAATGGTCGCGGCTGGAGGAAGGCATCGCGCAGCGTGTGCGCGCCATCAATGCTTTCCTGCATGACATCTATCACCGTCAGGAAATCCTGCGCGCTGGCCGTGTGCCCATTGACCTGATCGCCCGGAATGAGGCGTTTTTGCCCCAGATGATCGGCGTCAACCCGCCCGGCGGCGTCTATACCCATATCGTCGGCACCGATTTGGTCCGCACCGCCGAAAACGAATTCTATGTGCTGGAAGACAACGCCCGCACACCGTCCGGTGTCAGCTATATGCTGGAAAACCGCGAGACGATGTTGCAGATGTTCCCCGAACTCTTCACGCGCCTCAAGGTGCGTCCAGTCTCCAGCTATCCACAAAACCTGCGCCGCTCATTGTCGGATTGCGCGCCACCGGCCTTTAACGGGGACAAGCCCGAAGTGGCGGTACTGACGCCCGGCATCCACAATTCGGCCTATTTCGAGCACGCGTTTCTGGCCGATCAGATGGGTGCGGAACTGGTGGAAAGCCACGATCTGCGGATCATGAACGGCCGTGTCTGCATGCGGACCACGCGGGGCTATACCCCGATAGACGTGCTTTACCGCCGGATCGACGATGATTATCTTGATCCGCTGAACTTCAACCCGAACTCGCTGCTGGGTGTGCCCGGCATTATGGATGTCTACCGCGCGGGCGGCATCACGCTGGCCAACGCGCCGGGGACGGGTATTGCCGACGACAAGGCGCTTTACAGCTATATGCCCGATATCGTGGAATTCTACACCGGCGAGAAATCCATCCTGCAAAACGTGCCGACATGGCGCTGTTCGGAAGCGGACAGTCTGAAATATGTGCTGGACCATTTGTCTGAACTGGTGGTCAAGGAAGTACACGGATCGGGCGGCTACGGCATGCTGGTCGGGCCCGCCGCCAGCAAGCGCGAACTGGCGCGGTTCGAAAAAAAGCTGCGCGCGCGCCCGTCCAATTACATCGCACAGCCGACCTTGGCGCTGTCCACGGTGCCGATCATGACCAAGCGCGGTCTTGCGCCGCGCCATGTCGATCTGCGGCCCTACGTGCTGGTCTCGCCCAGCAAGGTGCAGATCACACCGGGTGGCCTGACGCGGGTCGCGCTCAAGGAAGGTTCGTTGGTGGTGAACTCGTCGCAGGGTGGCGGGACCAAAGACACATGGGTTCTGGGGGACTGACGCAATGCTGGGAAAAACCGCAGGCGGACTGTTCTGGATGTTCCGCTATCTTGAACGCGCCGAAAACATCGCCCGTCTGGTCGAAGCGGGCTGGCGTATTGCCCTGACACGGTCGGGGGATTCGGAAAGCGAATGGAAATCTGTCGTGACCACGGCAGGCATGCGTCCGGCCTATAGCCAGAAATATGACGATTTCGACTCGGCACATGTGATCAACTTTTTGCTGCGCGACCCCGACAACGCCTCAAGCGTGATGTCAGCGATGAACGCCGCCCGCGCGAATGCGCGTCTGGTGCGCACGGCGCTGTCGTCCGAAGTGTGGGAAGCGGTGAATGAGTGCTGGATGGCGGTCAAGGCGGCGCTTGCCCGCCCCGTGACCGAACGTACATTGGCCGAGGTGCTGTCCACCATCCGCACCCGCAGCGCTGTAGTGCGCGGCGCGTTGCATGGCACGATGCTGCGCAACGAGATCTACAATTTCTGCCGCATGGGCACGTTTCTGGAACGCTCTGACAACACGGCGCGCATTCTGGACGTGAAATACTATGTGCTGCTGCCTTCAGCCTCGTTCGTGGGCACCAGCATGGACAATGCGCAATGGGAAAACATCCTGCGCTCGGTGTCGGCTGAACGCTCGTTCAGCTGGCTCAACGGGGGCGACACAACCCCGCAAGGGATTGCACAATTCCTGATCCTTGACCGGCGTGTACCGCGCTCGATGGCGTTTTGTTGCTCCAAAACGCGCGAGCAACTGGCCCATCTGGAAGGGGAATACGGAACACGCCAGCCCTCGCAGGCTTTGGCCGATACGATGTGCATGCGCTTTGACCAACCGATCGCGGCGATCTTCGATCAGGGCCTGCACGAGTTCCTCAAGGCGTCGATCCGTGATACAGCAGCACTGGCTCAACAGATCGAGCAGGATTTCCGGTTTTACGGGTAGGATGCCATGCGATTGAAAATCAGCCACGTGACGACCTACAGCTATGATGCCCCTGATCATTATGCGCTGTTGCAACTGCGTGTGACCCCGCGCAGCGGAATTGGACAGAAGGTGATCGACTGGACATCGACCATCACGGGCGGCACCAAACAGCTGTCCTTCAACGACCAGTTCAACAACCATGTCGATCTGGTGCTGGTGGACCGCGACGCGACCATCGTCGAAATCCGCAGCGAAGGCACGATCGAGACCATGGATCATGCCGGCGTGATCGGTCCCAATAGTGGGCTGGCCCCAGTATGGCTCTACACGGGATCGACCCCTTCCACGACGTTGGGGCCGAACCTGCGAAAACTGGTGACACAGGCCAAGCGGATCGAAGCTGAAAGCGATCTGGACCGGATGCACCGGCTGTCCGCCATGATTCTGGAACAGGTGCCGTGGCGCACGGGCAGCACCGATACGATGACCACCGCCGAAAACGCGCTGGATGCGGGCGAGGGTGTCTGTCAGGACCACGCCCATATCATGATCGCCGTGGCCCGCGCGCTTGGCTATGCCGCGCGCTATGTCTCAGGCTATCTGTTGATGGAAGGCCAAACCGAACAGGAAGCCAGCCACGCATGGTGCGAGGTCTGCCTTGATCCGCTGGGCTGGGTGGGATTCGATGTCTCGAACGGGATTTCGCCAGATGATCGCTATGTGCGCGTGGCGCTGGGGCTGGATTACGCGGATGCATCCCCGATCAACGGACATCGCATGGGCAGCGGGGCCGAGGCGATGAATGTGCGCTTGCAAGTCGCGCAGGAGCCTGATCAAACGCAAGGCCAGTCGGGTCAGCAGGCCCAGCAACAATCATCCTCGTAAAGCACGCGCGCTCCATGTCCGGATCACACCCATGACCTACTGTGTCGGTTTCACCCTGAACCGGGGTATCGTTTTCATTTCGGACACGCGCACGAATTCCGGTGTCGATAACATCTCGGTCTTTCGCAAGATGACAATCTGGGAAGACGCGGGCGATCGCTGCATCACCTTGCTATCGGCGGGCAATCTGGCCACGACGCAGGCTGTGGTCAGCCTTCTGGAAGAACGCTCCAAAAGCCCGCAAGACCGCGCGCCCAGCATCATGGCCGCAGACAGCATGTTTCAGGTGGCAACCCTGATCGGCAGCACCCTGCGCGAGGTGATCTCGACCCATGCCATGACAGGGCAACGCGCCGACGCCACCTTCAACGCCACGCTCTTGCTGGGTGGTCAGGTCAAGAACGGACAGCAACGCCTGTTTTTGATCTACCCTGAGGGGAATTTTATCGAGGCCAGCAGCGACACACCGTTTTTCCAGATCGGCGAGACCAAATATGGCCGTCCGATCCTGCTGCGCGCCTATGACCCCGACATGAGTTATGAAGAAGCGGTCAAGCTGCTGCTGGTGTCCTTTGACAGCACGATCAAGGCCAACCTGTCGGTCAGCCCGCCGCTGGACATCCATATTTACGAAAAGGACAGCCTGCGGCAGGGGCGTACCCTGAGGATCGAAGCGGATGATCCATATTTTCAGGAAATCTCGAGCGGTTGGGGCGTTGCCCTGCGCGAGGCGTTTTCGCGGCTTCCGCCCTTCGGTTTTGCCGATGAAAACAGACAGGGGACTCCGTCAGCGCTTGCAGAATCCTTCTCTGAAATGCCATCTGCAGAAAAGAAACAGCCTCTTAATTAACAATAATCAACTTAAAAGGTTTTTAGTCTGACTTGGGGATCACAGCCGTTGCCTCGATCTCGAGCAGCGCCTCATCTTCGACCAGACCCGCCACGACAACCATCGTCATGGCCGGAAAATTGCGCCCTAGCACCCGCCGATAGGCTTGGCCCACCTCGGCTTGCCGCGCGAGATATTCGGCCTTGTTGATCACATACCATGTCAGTCGCACAAGATGCTCGGCCCCGCCGCCCGCGGCCTCGACCACGGCCATGATGTTGCGCAGCGCCTGTTCCATCTGGCCGATGAAATCATGCGTACGGAACACCTGATCCGCCTCCCAGCCGATCTGCCCGCCTACGTAAAGCGTACCATCTGCCGTCAGCACGCCGTTGGCATATCCTCTGGCAGGTGCCCAGCCTTCGGGCTGGATGATGTGATGCGCCATCAGTCTGTTCCTTTTACTTGATATTCCAGCGCCTTACGCAAAGCATCGGTCCATGGCACAGGCCGTCCATCCGGCCCCACATGCACCAAGGTCGACACAGCGGTCAGGCGCAATTCCTCGCCACAATGTGCGGCGAATTCCAGATCCAGCGCGCTGCGACCCAACCGTGTGCAGCGCAAAGTGATGTCCAGCCAGTCACCCAGACGGCTGGGCGCCTTGAACTGCGTGTCGATCCGCGCGGTGGGCACCGCATGGCCGCGGTGCAGCGCTTCAAAAGGGCAGCCCAGCACCTCGTCAAAAAAGCACTCGACCGTGTCGTTCAGCATCTCGAAATAGCGCGGATAGAAAACGATCCGCGCCGGATCACAATCCTTGAACATGACCTTGCGGCGATGGGTATACACCATGCTTTAAACCCCCAGATAGCGGTCGGCCAGATCAGGTGTCAGATCGGCGGGCGCGCCGGACCAGACCGATTGCCCACGCTCGATAATCACGGCACGATCGGCAATTTTGTTCAACTCTTTCAGTGATTTGTCGACCACAACTATCGCAAGTCCGCTGGCGCGTTTCAGCACTGCAATCGCGGCCCAGATTTCCTGCCTGACAACAGGGGCCAGCCCCTCGGTCGCCTCGTCCAGCAACAGCAGGCGCGGGTTGGTCATCAGCGCGCGCGCAATCGCCAGCATCTGCTGTTCGCCCCCCGACAAGGATGCCGCTTTTTGGTCGCGCCGCTCGCCCAGACGCGGGAACAGCGTGCAAATGCGGGCGAAATCCCAGTGACCGGGCCGCGCGCTGGCGATCAGGTTTTCATGCACCGTCAGCGGCGCAAAACAGCGCCGTCCTTCCGGCACCAGCCCCAGACCCAGCCTTGCCGCGCGGAACGATGGCAGGCGCAGCAGATCTTGCCCGTCAAAGGTAATAGCGCCCCCCATCGCAGGCACCATGCGGGCGATCGCGTGGATCGTCGTCGTCTTGCCCATGCCGTTGCGTCCCATCAGGGCCACGACCTCGCCCTCGGCCACGTCGAAACTGACTCCGAACAAGGCCTGCGACGCGCCGTATTGTACTTGCAGATTATCGACCGATAACAGGGTCATGCCGCGTCCTCCTCGCCCAGATAGGCGCGGCGCACCTCGGGGTTGGCACGGATTTCCGCAGCCGTACCCGTGGCGATGATCTGCCCGTAGACCAGCACCGAAATCCGGTCGGCCAAGGCGAACACCGCGTCCATGTCATGCTCTACCAGCAGGATCGGCGCCTCGGCGCGCAGCCCGTCCAGAAAGCCTGTCAGGCGTTTTGATCCGCCCCCGCCAAGACCCGCCATCGGCTCGTCCATCAAAAAGGCTTTCGGCTTGAGCGTCAGCGCCACAGCCACTTCCAACTGGCGGCGCTGGCCATGCGACAGTTCCGCCGTGCGGATCGCGGCGTGATCCTGAAGCCCTACCCGCTCCAGCGCCTCATGCGCGCGCGCGGCCAGTACGCGATCCTTCATCACGGGGCGGAAGAACCGCATCACGCCGCCCTTTGCGCCCAAAGCGCCCAGAACCGCGTTTTGCAGCACGGTAAATTCCATCGCCAACGCGGAAATCTGGAACGTGCGCCCCAGCCCCAGCCGCGCCCGCGCGACCGTATCCATCGCGGTGACATCCTGCCCCAGAAACTGCACCGTGCCGCTGTCGGGCCGCATATTGCCCGCGATCTGCTTGATCAGCGTGGATTTTCCTGCGCCATTCGGGCCAATCAGCGCGTGGATTTCGCCCGCGCGCAGATCAAGGCTGATATTGTCCGACGCTTTCAACGCACCAAAGGATTTGCTGATCCCGCGTGTCTGCAACACTATCTCAACCATGCGCGACCTCCCGTCCGGCCAGTGTCCCGATCAGACCACCACGCGCAAACAGCACCACCCCCAGCAACAAAAGTCCGAGGAAAATCTGCCAGTAGTCGCTGACCCCACCCAACATATGCTCCAGCAGGATGAACAGCGCAGCCCCTGCAACAGGGCCATAAAGCCGCCCCACCCCACCAAGGATCACGAAAATCATGATCTCGCCACTGGTGTGCCAACTGAACATCGTGGGGCTGATGAAGCGGTTGAGATCGGCGAACAACGCCCCAGCCAATCCTGTGATGGCGCCCGAGATGACAAAAGCCACGAGCCGCAGCTTGAACGGCGTGATGCCCACGGTCTCCACCCTGTCCGCGTTCTGCCTTGCTGCGCTCAGCGCCAGCCCGAATGGCGAGCGTGCAAGACGCGCCGAGAACAGCAGCGCCAGCCCGAGGATTACATAGGCAAGGATCAGGAACTGCACCGGCACCAGCGTATTCAGCCCCGGAAAGCTGTTGCGAACATAGATCGACAAGCCATCTTCGCCGCCATAAGCGGGCCAGCCGATCGTGAAATAATAAAGCATCTGGCCGAAGGCGAGCGTGATCATGATGAAATAGACACCTGATGTCCGCAGGCTCAACGCGCCTATCAGCAATGCGGCAAGGGCCGAGGCGATCATCGCCACCAGCCAGATCACCGGCATCGATTTCGTGCCCTCAATCAGAAAAGGCCATTCCGCAATCGGCGCGAATGTCTGCGCATGACTGGCCAGAATACCCATCGCATAGCCGCCGATCCCGAAGAACGCGGCATGGCCGAAACTGACCAGCCCGCCCAGACCCAGCGCGATATTCAGGCCCACGCCCGCCAGCGCGAGAATCGCCACCTTGGTGCAAAGCGTCAGGATATAGGCCTGCCCTGTCGACCATGCCCACAGCGGCACCAGAACCAGCACAAGGGTCAGGGCGGCGTTGATATATGTCTCGCGGGCCATGTCAGGCGCTCCCGTAGAGGCCAGATGGCCGGATCACAAGAACCGCCGCCATCAGGATATAGATCAGCATCGACGACAACGAGGCACCGACGGTCGTGGCGGCAGAGGTGTCAAGGAACAGCCCGAACAGGCGGGGCAGCAGCACACCGCCCATCGTGTCGGTCACACCCACCAGAAGTGAACCCACCAGCGCGCCCTTGATCGACCCGATACCGCCGATCACGATGACGACGAAGGCAAGGATCAGAACAGGCTCGCCCATCCCGACCTGCACCGACTGGATCGCACCCACCATTGCGCCAGCCAGCCCCGCCAGTGCCGCGCCCAGCGCGAAGACCAGTGTGTATAGTCTTGAAATATCAACCCCCAGCGCCGCGATCATTTCGCGATCAGCCTCGCCAGCGCGGATCTGGATGCCGATACGGGTGCGCGCTATCAGCGCGAACAGCCCCGCCGCCACAACAAGCCCCGCCGCGATGATGGTCAGCCGGTAAAGCGGATACTGAATCCCCCCCAGCAGCGTGACCGGCCCCGCCAGATAGCGCGGCACATCCAGATACAAAGGGAATGAGCCAAACACCCAGCGCGTCCCCTCGGACAGGATCAGGATCAGCGCGAAGGTCGCCAGCACCTGATCCAGATGGTCGCGTTTATAGAGCCGCCTTATCACCGTCATCTCGATCAATGCGCCTGCCGCCGCCGCCGCCGCAAGACTGGCCGCCAGTGCCAGCACGAATGATCCGGTCAGCCCCGCCACGGTCGCCGCCGCAAAGGCACCGATCATGTAAAGCGATCCATGCGCCAGATTGATCAGGCCCATTACGCCGAAAACCAGCGTCAGGCCCGCCGCCATCAGAAACAGCATGATCCCGAATTGCAGCCCGTTCAGCAGTTGTTCGGCGAAAAGTATAAAGGTCATCGTGCCCGTCCGTTCCGGTTGACCACGCCAAGCCCGCGCGCCATGCGCGCAGGTGACTGGCGGCCAGACAGGTCCCGGCACATCAGCGCCGGGACCGGTTCAGGTATTACATCTTGCACTCGACCGCGTAGGCGTCGACATGATCCTCAAGTGCTGTGCCGATGATCTTGTTGGTAAAGATATCGCCCTCCTGGATCACTTCGCGGACATAGATGTCCTGAATCGGGTGGTTGTTGTTCCCGAACTTGAAATCGCCCCGCGTGCTGGCAAAATCAGCCTCTTTCAGCGCGGCGCGGAACGCGTCCTTGTCTGCAATATCGGCTTTGCCCATTGCCGACAGCAGCAGGTTCGCCGTGTCATAGCCCTGGCTTGCATAAAGCGATGGCAGACGTCCGTATTCTTGCTGGAATTCAGCCACGAAGGTTACATTGGCCTCGTTGTCCAGATCCTTGCCCCATTGCGAGGTGTTCACCACACCCAGCGCCGCAGCACCGACAGCCTGCAGGATCCCCTGGTCAAAGCTGAAGGCAGGACCCACGACCGGCAGATCGACGCCGCTATCGGCATATTGCTTCATGAAGGAAATCCCCATGCCGCCCGGCAGGAAGAAAAACACCGAATCCGCGCCCGCTGCCCGGATCTGCGCGATTTCTGCCGCGTAATCCGTCTGGCCCAACGTGGTATAAACCTCGCCTGCCAACGCGCCCTTGTAGAAGCGCTTGAAGCCGGTCAGCGCGTCGGTACCCGCCGGATAGTTCGGCGCAAGGATAAAGGTATTGGCGTAACCCGTCGTGGTCGCATAAGCGCCCGCGGCTTCGTGCAGGTTGTCATTCTGCCATGCGACGTTGAAGTAGTTAGGATGGCAACCCGCACCCGCCAGCGCCGAGGGGCCGGCGTTCACGGACAGATAGATCTTGTCCTGCGCCACCGCAGACGGAATGACCGCCATGGCAAGGTTGGACCAGATGATGCCGGTCATCACATCCACATTCTCGGACTGGATCATCTTGTCGGCCAGTTGCACGGCGATTTCGGGCTTTTGCTGATCATCCTCGATCACCACCTCGACATCATCGGTGCCCGACAGTTTCAGCGCCAGCATAAAGCCGTCACGCGCGTCGATGCCAAGGCCCGCACCACCGCCCGACAGCGTGGTGATCATGCCGACTTTCACTTTGCCCTCAGCCATGGCCGCACCTGCGGCAAGGATGGCAGTCGTGGCAAGCATGGTCAGTTTTGTCAGTTTCATCGTATCTTTCCTCCGTGTTGGCCTATGCAGGCTTTTGTTATTTGGTCGTTCAGAACGCCTTGAAGGTCGGCGTTGTCAGGGTGCGCTCTACCCCTTCGATATCCAGAAGATGATCGTTGATGTATTTACCCACATCTGCCCCTTCAGGAATATACAGCTTCATCAGAAGATCAAATGCCCCGGATGTCGAGTAAAGCTCGGAATGGATTTCGCGCAGCACGATCTGTTCGGCCACGCGGTAAGTGGTACCGGGGGTGCAGCGGATCTGGACGAACAGGCAGGTCATGCGCCTTCCCCCTTCAGCCGGAACCGCTGGATCTTGCCGCTTTCGGTCTTGGGCAGCGTCGAGCAAAACACGATGCTGCGCGGGTATTTATAGGGTGCGATCTGCGTCTTGACGTGCTCTTGCAGCGCCTTGGCCGTCGTATCCGTCGGCTCTGCGCCTGCGCGCAACACAATATGCGCCTGCACGATCGCGCCGCGTTCTGCATCGGGCACACCGATCACGGCGCATTCGGCCACATGGTCATGCGCCAGCAGCGCCGCCTCCACCTCTGGTCCCGCGATGTTGTAGCCGGACGAGATGATCATGTCGTCATTGCGCGCGGCAAAATGCAGATAGCCGTCTTCGTCCTGCATGAAGGCATCACCTGTGACGTTCCAGCCATCCTGCACATATCCCGCCTGCCTTTTATCATCCAGATAGCGGCACCCCGTCGGCCCCCGCACAGCCAGCCGCCCCACCGTACCGCGTGGCACCTCGGACCCGTCCGCGTCGATCACCTTTGCCTCATAGCCGCTCACGGGTTTGCCGGTACAGGCAGGGCGGTGATCGTCGAAACGGTTGGTGATAAAAATATGCAGCAATTCGGTTGCCCCGATCCCGTCCAGCATCGGCTTGCCGGTCTTTTCCATCCATTCGTCGTAAACCGGCGCGGGCAAAGTCTCACCAGCCGATACCGCCGCGCGCAAACTGGACAGATCGGCCCCCTGATCCATCGCCGCCAGCATCGCACGATAGGCTGTCGGCGCGGTGAAGCACACCGTCGCGCGATATTTCTGGATGATTTCGATCATATTGGGCGGGGAGGCATTCTCCAGCAGAGTGGCCGCCGCACCAAAGCGCAACGGAAACACCGCCAACCCACCCAGTCCGAAGGTAAAGGCCAAAGGGGGCGAGCCGACAAAGATATCGTCAGGCACCACACCCAGCACCTCGCGCGCATAGCCATCGGCGATGATCATCAGATCGCGGTGAAAATGCATCGTGGCCTTTGGCGCGCCTGTGGTGCCCGAAGTAAAGCCCAGCAAAGCCACATCATCGCGCCCCGTTTGCACCGCCGCGAATTGCACAGGCTTTTCCAGCGCCAGCCGGTCCAGTTCCGCCTCGTGGTTCGAGGTGCCGTCGAAACCCACGACGCGGCCAAGGAAAGATGATCCCGCCGCACAGGTCTCCATCTCCGCCATCAGCCTTGTGTCGCAAAGGGCGTGGCTGATCTCGGCCTTGTCCACAATCTTGCTCAACTCGCCCGCCCGCAGCATCGGCATGGTGTTGACCACCACCGCCCCCGCCTTGGTCGCCGCCAGCCAGCAGGCCACCATCGCAGGATTGTTGGCCGAGCGGATCAGCACGCGGTTGCCGGGCTTCACGCCCAGATCATCAACCAGCGCATGGGCCAGACGGTTGGTCCAGTCCGCCAGTTCCTTATAGGTCCGCCTGCGCCCGTTGCCGATCAGCGCAGTGCGGTCCCCGAAACCGCGCGCCACCATCGCATCGGTCAGCTCCACCGCGGCATTCATCCGCTCGGGGTAATCGAACCCCTCCAGCAGAAAATCCGGCCACTGGTCCATCGGTGGCAGGTTGTCCCGCGTGAAGGTGTCGGTATGCGCGCTTGGTCCCAGCATCTGCATCATTCCCCCTGAAAGGCCCCCATCGCTTGGCGCGCTATCACCACCCGCTGCACATCCGACGCACCCTCATAGATACGCAAGGCCCTGATCTCGCGGTACAATCGCTCCACCACCGCCCCCGATCGCACACCGTCACCGCCATGTAGTTGCACGGCCATGTCGATCACCTTCTGCGCCTCGTCGGTGGCATAAAGCTTGGCCATCGCCGCCTCGCGCGTCACGCGCGCAGCGCCTGCATCCTTGGCCCATGCCGCGCGGTAGACCAGCAAGGCCGCCACATCGACCTTGAGGGCCATATCCGCGATATGCCCCTGCACCATCTGCAGATCGAACAAAGGCGCACCCTGCACCTGACGCGCCTGCACGCGGGCCAAAGCCTCGTCCAGCGCACGGCGGGCAAAGCCCAGCGCCGCCGCCGCCACGGTCGAGCGGAACACATCCAGCACCGACATCGCGATCCGGAACCCTTGGCCCGGTTGCCCGATCAGCGCCGATGCAGGCACCCGCACCCCGTCAAAGCGCAGCAGTGCCAGCGGATGCGGCGCGATCGTCTCCAACCGCTCCACCACCTCAAACCCCGGCAGGTCAGCAGGCACCACAAAAGCCGATAGCCCGCGCGCACCCGGCGCCTCGCCTGTGCGGGCAAAGACGGTGTAGACATCCGCGATCCCGCCATTGGAAATCCACGTCTTCTCCCCCGTCAGAACATAGTGATCGCCATCCGCCGCGGCGGTCATGGTAGAACTGGCCACATCCGATCCCGATTGCGGCTCGGTCAGGGCAAAGGCGGAAATCGCCCGCCCCTCCCGCGTCCGCGCCAACCACTCAGCCTTCTGCGCGTCCGTTCCGAACAGCGACAGCGCGCCCGTGCCCAACCCCTGCATCGCAAAGGCAAAATCCGCCAGCCCGTCATGGCGCGCCAATGTCTCGCGGATCAGGCATAGGGTCCGCACATCCAATGCGCCGTCCATCGCACCGGAATGGCGCAACCAACCGCCCTGCCCCAGCATAGCCACCAGCGACCGACAGGCCTCATCCGTATCGCTGTGATCCACGGCCCCCAGATTGGTCGCGCACCACGCATCCAGTGCTGCGGCCAGAACCCGATGCCGGTCCTCAAAGAACGGCCAGTCAAGGAAGGACCGATCAGCCATGATGCGCCCCCCCCTGCTTCATCTTGCAAGAAATACTCGAATCCATCGCTCAATCCCCCGCAAACACAGGTTTTTCTTTCGCGACAAACGCCTCAAACGCCCGCACGAAATCCTGTGTCTGCATACAGATCGCCTGCGCCTGCGCCTCGGCCTCGATGGCTTGGTCAATCGACATCGACCATTCCTGCGCCAGCATGGTCTTGGTCATCATATGCCCGAAATTAGGCCCCGCCGCGATCCGTGCCGCCATCTCCTGCGCCGCAGCCGACAGATCATCTGCAGCCACCAGCCGGTTGAAAAATCCCCAGCGCTCGGCCTCATCCGCTGTCATCACACGACCTGTATAAAGCAGTTCCGCCGCCCGCCCCTGCCCGATGATACGCGGCAGGATCGCGCAAGCGCCCATGTCGCAGCCCGCCAGACCGACGCGCGTGAACAGGAACGCGGTTTTCGCTTCGGGCGTGCCGATCCGCAAGTCGGATGCCATCGCGATGATCGCGCCCGCACCAACGCAGATGCCATCCACCGCCGCAATCACCGGCTTGCCACAATGCACAATCGCCTTGACCAGATCACCGGTCATGCGGGTGAAGGCCAGCAATTCCTTCATGCTCATCTTGGTCAGCGGGCCGATAATGTCATGCACATCCCCGCCCGAGCTGAAATTGCCCCCGTTCGCAGAAAACACCACTGCCTTCACGTCATCGGCATAGACCAGATCGCGGAACCAGTCGCGCAACTCGGCATAGCTGTCAAACGTCAGCGGGTTCTTCCGCTCGGGCCGATCCAGCGCAATGGTGGCGATGCCGCCCTCGATCTTGCACAGGAAATGTTTCACATCGCTCCGCATCGCAGTCATTCACTTACTCCCTTGTCGTCCAGTCTTTGCGCCAGCGTCCGCAGCCGCGCGGCATAGCTGCGCGCTTCGTCAGGGGTCAGTTCCGCCAGCATCGTATCAATCCACGCCTCGTGTTCGGCGGCTTGGCGGGCAAAGACATCCTTGCCGCGCGCGGTCATGCACACCAGCATGGCGCGGCGGTCACCTGCAACGGGCACCCGCACCACAAGGCCATCATCGGCCAGACGGTCCACGATTCCGGTGACATTCCCGTTCGACACCCGCAGCACGCCCGACAGCGCCGACATCCGCAAACCGTGTTCATGACGGCTCAGGGCAGCCATCACGTCAAAGCGCGGCAGCGTGCTGTCGAACTCGGTCCGCATCCGTTCGCGCAATTCTGCCTCGATCTTGCGGGTCACAGCCAGCAGCCGCAGCCAAAGGCGCAGGCGTTGTTTTGATCCCTGCTCCGCCATTCTAAGTTCAGGTTTGCGGTTCATATCTCGCCTCCCGACACCGAAAGCGCGTGCCCGTTGACCATCGACGCGGAAGGTGAGGCCAGAAACATCACCGCTGCCACAACTTCATCGGATGCGATCAGGCGCCCCATCGGATTGCCGCTGACCACTTCGGCCAAAGCCGCCTCGCGGCTCAGGTGATAGCGTTCCGACACCGCTTTCACCGCAGCCTCAGCCAGATCGGTATCCACAAAACCGGGGCAGACCGCATTGCAGGTGATGCCCTTTTTCGCCACCTCCTGCGCCACTGACCGCACCAGCCCCAGCACGCCATGTTTTGCCGCCGCATAGGCCGGAATCGTGGCGCCCCCTTTGAGGCTGGCAGTCGAGGCCATGGCGATCAGACGCCCGCCTTGGCCCATGCCGCGCAACGCCTCGCGGAACACCAGAAACGTACCGGTCAGGTTCACGGCCAACGTCGCGTTCCAATCCGTCAGCGTGACTGATCGCAGCTTGCCCGCCACGCCACCGCCTGCATTGGCAATCACCACATCGTATGGCGCGTCAAACAGTGCCACGACCTGCGCCTCGTCCGTCACATCAGCGGTGCGGCAGTCCATATCGAAACCTTTGGCGGTTTCATGCAATGCCGCCAACCGCCGCCCCGTAATCGTCACGTGATCACCCTGCGCCGCAAAAGCCCGCGCTACGGCTTGCCCGATCCCCGATCCGCCGCCAGTGACCAGAATACGCCGTGTCATACCTTGCCCACCTGTTCGGCGTCACGCTCGGCCAACCGCCATGCCTGATCGCGGCCCGCGATATAGGGCAAAGGCCAGTTTGCATGGCGATCACCAATCGCGGTTCCCGCATGCAGCGTCCAGTAGGGATCGGCCAGATGCGGCCTTGCCAGACAGACCAGATCGGCGCGCCCTGCCATAAGGATCGAATTGACGTGATCGGGCTCATAGATATTGCCCACCGCCATCGTCGCCAGCCCCGCCTCGTTGCGGATACGGTCGCTGAAAGGTGTCTGGAACATACGCCCGTAAACAGGCCGCGCTTGGGTCGAGGTCTGGCCTGCCGACACGTCGATGATATCGGCGCCCACCGCATGGAACATCCGCGCGATCTCGACCGCCTCGTTCGGCGTCACACCATCATCGCCCGCCCAGTCATTGGCGGAAATCCTGACCGACATGGGTTTGTCCGCAGGCCAGACCGCCCGCATCGCCGCGAACACCTCCAAAGGCCAGCGCATCCGGTTTTGCAAACTGCCGCCATAGTCATCCGTGCGCAGATTGGACAGGGGCGAGATGAAGGACGACACCAGATAGCCATGTGCCGCATGCAGTTCGACCATATCGAACCCTGCACGATCCGCCATTTCCGTGGCCGCCACAAACTCCGTCGTCACGCGGTCCATATCGGCGCGGGTCATTTCGCGGGGTGTGGCATTGTTCGGCGACCACGGGATGGCCGATGCGGACATCACCTCCCAGTTGCCAGCCGCCAGCGGCGCATCCATCTTTTCCCAGCCCAGCTGCGTCGATCCCTTGCGCCCGGAATGACCGATCTGGCAGCAGATTTTCGCCTCGGTTTCAGCGTGTGTGAACTCCACCAGCCGCTTCCACGCCGCCTCATGCTCCGGCGCGTAAAGCCCCGGACAGCCCGGCGTGATCCGCCCCTCGGACGAGACGCAGGTCATCTCGGTATAGACCAACCCCGCACCACCTTTGGCGCGCTCGGCATAATGCACGAAATGCCAGTCGGTCGGGCAGCCATCGATCGCCTTGTATTGCGCCATCGGCGACACCACGATGCGGTTGACCAGCGCCATATCCCGCAGCTTGAACGGCGCGAACATCGGCGCACGCAAGGGTGCGGTTTCGGGTACACCCGCCTGCGTCTGGAACCAGCGTTCAGCCGAGGCCAGCCAGTCAGGATCGCGCAGGCGCAAGTTTTCATGGGAAATCCGCTGGCTGCGCGTCAGCAATGAGTAATTGAACTGCACCGGATCAAGGTCCAGATAGCGCTCTACTTCCTCGAACCACTCAAGCGAGTTGCGCGCCGCCGATTGCAGGCGCAGCACATCCAGTCGCCGCTCGTCCTGATATTTAACGAAAGCCTGCTCCAGCGTCGGCTCCGTATCCAGATAGGTCGCCAGCGCAATCGCACTGTCCAGCGCCAAGCGCGAGCCGGAACCGATCGAGAAATGCGCCGTCGCCGCCGCATCGCCCATCAGCACGACGTTTCGATGGTGCCATGTCTCGCAATTCACACGCGGGAAATTGATCCACACCGCCGAGCCGCGCAAATGATGCGCGTTCGACATCAGCGCGTGACCGCCCAGATGGTTCTCGAATATCTTGCGGCAGGCCTCGACCGTGTCCTCTTTGGACATATCGGCGAAACCCCATTTGTCCCATGTGTCCTGCGTGCATTCCACGATGAAGGTCGCGGTCTGGTCGTCGAACTGATAGGCATGCGCCCAGACCCAGCCATGCGGAGTTTTCTCGAAAATGAAGGTGAACGCATCGTCGAATTTCTGATGCGTGCCAAGCCAGACGAATTTGCACAGTCGCGTATCAACATCGGGCTTAAAATGTTCGGCCCACTGGCTGCGGACACGGCTGTTCAGGCCATCGGCGGCCACAACCAGATCATAGCTGGCGGCATAGTCCTCGACCGGGCCGACCTCGGTCTGGAATTGCAGATCAACGCCCAGTTCCTGCGCCCGCTCCTGCATGATGTTGAGCAGCTTCATTCGCCCGATACCCGCGAACCCGTGCCCGCCCGACACGGTGCGATGCCCATCATGGACCACGGCGATATCATCCCAATAGGCAAAATTCTCGCGGATCGTGGCGGCGCTGACCGGATCGTTTACCTCGAGCTTGCCCAGCGCATCATCCGACAGCACGACACCCCAGCCAAAGGTGTCATTGGCGCGGTTGCGCTCGAACACGGTCACTTGCGTGTCGGGCTGGCGCAACTTCATCGAGATCGCGAAGTAGAGGCCCGCTGGCCCACCGCCAAGACATGCAATCTTCATTCCGCGTCCACCTTCCCTTTAGCCACAGGAAAAGCCTATCCGCGTTCAATTATATTTCAAGCCTAAATGTTTTAAGTTTGAAATATCTTGCATGAACCGCATTTATACAAATAATTCCATAGTGTTAAGTGCAAGTTGTGCAATATAATTGCAAGGCCATCCCTTGCGGACTAGGCTGGCGGGGCCATCAGGAGGGCCCGCAAATGTCCCATATCTTTCCCCGTCATTCCCGCCAGACCCTGCCCACCGTCACCGGGGGAGAGGGGTGTTACCTGATCGATTCGACCGGAAAACGCTATCTGGACGGGTCGGGCGGCGCAGCGGTATCGTGCCTTGGCCATGGCGACCAGACCGTGATCGACGCGATCAAGGCACAACTGGACAAGGTGGCCTTTGCCCATACCGGATTTTTTACCTCCGAACCCGCCGAGGCGCTGGCCGATCTGTTGGTGCAACACGCCCCTGAAGGCATTGACCGCGTTTACCTTGTCTCGGGCGGGTCCGAGGCGACAGAGGCCGCGATCAAACTGGCGCGGCAATACTGGGTCGAGAAAGGCCAACCCCAACGCGGGCGACTGATCGCGCGGCAACAAAGCTATCATGGCAACACCATCGGTGCGCTGTCCGCAGGCGGCAATGCATGGCGGCGCGCCCAGTTCGCACCGCTGTTGCTGGATGTCAGCCATATCGCGCCCTGCTATGACTACCGCCTGCGCCATGACGGTGAAACCGCCGAGGATTACGCTCTGCGCGCGGCCAATGCGCTGGAGGAGGAGTTGCTGCGCGTCGGCCCCGAAACTGTGATGGCCTTCATGGCTGAACCCGTTGTTGGCGCCACGGTTGGTGCGCTGACGCCTGCGCCGGGCTATTTCAAACGTATCCGCGAGATTTGCGACCAATACGGCATCCTGCTAATCCTTGACGAGGTGATGTGCGGCATGGGGCGCACAGGACATCTGTTTGCCTGCGACGAAGACGGGATCGCACCTGATATCCTGTGCATCGCCAAAGGTCTGGGCGCCGGATACCAGCCCATCGGCGCGATGTTGTGCAGCAGCGACATCTACGACACGATCGCCGCAGGCAGCGGGTTTTTCCAGCACGGGCACACCTATCTGGGCCACCCGACGGCAGCAGCGGCGGGTCTGGCGGTCGTGTCATCAATCCTTGATCGCGGATTGATCGAAAGGGTTCGTGTGCAGGGCGACAAGCTGGCGGAACGGCTGCAAGCACGCTTTGGCCAGCACCCCCATGTGGGCGATATCCGTGGACGTGGGCTTTTCCGCGGGATCGAACTGGTGGCGGATCGCGAGACAAAAGCACCCTTTGATCCCGAACGGGGTATTGCAGGCAAGCTGAAGAAAGCGACATTCGAGGCCGGTCTGATCTGCTATCCGATGGCTGGCACAATTGACGGCCGCCACGGCGACCATATCCTGCTGGCGCCACCTTTCATTATCGAAGACGCGCAACTTGATGAATTAACAGACAAACTGGCTTTGGCGCTGGATCGGGTCTTGCCAGATCTTTAATCAAATAAAATTGTTTTAAATCATTGCATTACATAAAATATCTTTGAGGCTTACCTTTAAGTGATTTCTTTCCTGCGTTGCACTTTGGAAAAATGCGGTTAGGCTTGCTATCAAAAGATAACCAAAGGTTGTTCAAAGCAACACCGAGGCAGACCCAAAGACAGGCAAGACGTCTCTCGACACCCGAGCTTGAAACAAGGGAGACAAGACATGAAAATGCTCAAAGCCGCATCCATGACTGCGGTCATCGCGCTGTCGGCGCAGATGGCCCATGCACAGGAGCGATTCATCACGATCGGAACAGGTGGCCAGACGGGCGTCTATTACGTGGTTGGCCAGTCGATCTGCCGCCTCGTGAACCGCGGCACCTCCGAGCACAACCTGCGTTGCACCGCGCCGTCCACGGGCGGATCTATCGCCAATATCAACGCGATCAAGGCTGGCGACATGGATATGGGCGTAGCCCAGTCCGACTGGCAGTTCCATGCGTTCAACGGGACTTCGCAATTCGAAGGCGACGGGTTCGACAAGCTGCGGGCCGTCTTCTCGGTCCATGGCGAGCCCTTCACCGTTCTGGCGCGTGCCGATGCAGGGGTGTCGGATTTTGCCGACCTCCAGGGCAAGCGCGTGAATGTCGGCAATCCGGGTTCCGGCCAGCGGGCCACGATGGATGTCGTGCTGGATGCACTTGGCTGGACCATGAACGATTTCGGCATGGCATCCGAGTTGCAGCCAACCGAACAGGCGGCCGCTTTGGGTGACAACAAGGTGGATGCCATCGTCTATACCGTGGGCCATCCCAACGGCTCGATCCAGGAAGCGACCTCGACGGTTGATGCCAAACTGGTGAACCTGACCGGACCCGAGATTGAAGCCCTGATCGCGGACAACCCCTATTATGCGACAGCGACAATCCCCGGCGGCATGTATGCCAACAATGACGAGGACACGACGACATTCGGCGTCAAGGCCACCTTCGTCACTTCGTCCGATGTGGCCGAGGATGTTGTCTATACTGTCGTCAAGGCGGTGTTCGACAATTTCGACCGCTTCAAGGGGCTGCATCCCGCCTTTGCCAATCTGACCGAGGAAGAGATGATTGCCGACGGCAACAGCGCACCGCTGCATACGGGTGCCGAGAAGTACTATCGCGAGCGTGGCTGGATTGAATAAGCCCGCCCCTCCGGTGTGATCCCGTCCGGCCTGCAGCAGATCGCGGGCCGGACGTCAACCTGCCCTTCCGAGGCAGGCACAAACCAGATAACCGACAGGGACCCCGAAGATGAGCGATGATCCGAATCGTGCTGCAGCCGCGCCCTCTGCAAATATAGGCCTGAGCCAGGAAGAGATCGACGCGCTGGTTGCCGCCGCCGATACGGGCGGACGCACACCATCCGCGCCTGTGGCGATGTTCATCATGCTGGTCGCGCTGACATGGTCCCTCTTCCAGCTCTGGATCGCCTCTCCGTTGCCCTTCATGCTGGGTTTCGGCATTTTCAACGATACCGAGGCGCGGTCCTTCCATCTGGCTTTTGCGCTGTTTCTGGCCTTTGCTGCCTATCCGGCGGCGCACGGGGCTTTTCAGACCGGACTGGCGATTACCGTGCCGGTCATTCTGTCGGCCCTGTTCATCTATGGCAGCCGCGCGGGCGATCCGGTCTGGTGGATACCGCTTGTCGGCGCCACCCTGATCGGCGCCATTCTTCTGGGATCGCCACGACAGAAAGTACCCCTCTGGGAATGGGCGCTGGCGATCGTGGGCGCGGCCACAGCGCTGTATGTCTTTGTCTATTACGACGAGATCGGCCGCCGCGTAGGTGCGCCGATCACGCAAGATTACGTGATGGCGGTGGCCGGATTACTGGTCTTGCTCGAAGCGACGCGTCGCGCACTTGGCCCCGCGCTGATGATCGTGGCCAGCGTGTTCCTGATCTACACTTTCCTTGGCCCGATGATGCCTTCGATTATCGCGCACAAAGGCAATTCACTGGCCGAAGTGGTCAACCACCAATGGATCACCACACAGGGCGTATTCGGAATCGCCCTGGGGGTGTCGACCTCTTTCGTGTTCCTGTTCGTGCTGTTCGGCTCGCTTCTGGACAAGGCGGGGGCGGGCAATTACTTCATCCAGGTTGCCTTTAGCCTGATGGGTCACATGCGCGGCGGTCCGGCCAAGGCGGCGGTGGTATCCTCGGCGATGACCGGCCTCATCTCCGGCTCGTCTATCGCAAATGTGGTCACCACCGGCACCTTCACGATCCCGCTGATGAAGCGCGTGGGCTTTTCGTCCGAAAAGGCAGGCGCTGTCGAGGTGGCAAGTTCCGTCAACGGCCAGATCATGCCGCCCGTGATGGGCGCTGCGGCCTTCCTTATGGTCGAATATGTCGGCATTCCCTATTTCGACGTGGTCAAACATGCCTTTCTGCCTGCCGTGATCAGCTATATCGCGCTGGTCTATATCGTGCATCTCGAGGCGATGAAGGCAGGCATGAAGGGCCTGCCCCGCGCCTACGAGCCGCCCCCCATCATCCAGCGCCTGATCGGGATCGCTTTCACTATCGCCGCCATCTGCGCGCTCAGCTTTGCTGTCTATTATGGCATGGGCTGGATCAGACCTGCCTTCGGTGATGCTGCGGCCTATGTGATCTTTGCACTGCTGATCGTGGTCTATATCGCCTTGCTGCGTGTCGCCGCGCGTGAGGCGCCTCTCAAGATGGAAGACCCGAACGCCCCGGTGACATCGTTGCCTTTGCCCGGTCCGACCGTGCGCTCCGGCCTGCATTTCCTGCTGCCTGTGATCGTGCTGGTCTGGGCGCTGATGGTGGACCGCCTCAGCCCCGGCCTGTCGGCCTTCTGGGCCGCATCCTTCATGGTCTTCATCCTGCTGACGCAGCGCCCGCTGATGGTCTTGCTGCGCCGCGAGGGTGATGTCGCTGTCGCCATCAGGCAAGGGGCCACCGACCTGATCGAAGGGCTTGTCGCCGGCGCGCGCAACATGATCGGCATCGGCATCGCCACGGCCACGGCAGGCATCATCGTCGGCGCTGTCAGCCAGACCGGTGTGGGATCATCGCTGGCCGATGTGGTCGAGGTGCTGTCGGGTGGTCATATCATGGCGATCCTGCTGCTGACGGCGGTTCTGTCGCTGATCCTTGGCATGGGCCTGCCGACAACAGCAAATTACATCGTCGTATCGGCGCTGCTGGCGCCCGTGATCGTGACGCTGGGCCAGCAAAACGGCCTGATCGTGCCCCTGATCGCCGTGCATCTGTTCGTGTTCTACTTCGGGATCATGGCGGATGTGACCCCGCCGGTGGGCCTTGCCAGCTTTGCCGCTGCCGCCGTGTCGGGTGGTGATCCGATCAAGACGGGCGTTGTCGCATTTTTCTATTCGCTGCGTACCGCCGCGCTGCCGTTCCTGTTCATCTTCAACACCGAATTGCTGCTGATCAATGTCACCTGGGTGCAGGGGATTTTTGTGTTCGTCATCGCCACAATCGCCATGCTTTTGTTCGCTGCGGCCACGCAAGGCTGGTTCATCACCCGTAACCGCATGTACGAATCCGCCCTGCTGTTGTTGATTGCCTTTAGCCTGTTCCGGCCCGGTTTCTGGATGGACATGATCTCGCCGCCTTATGACATCCTGCCGCCAGCACAGATCGAGACAGCCGTGATGTCCACACCACCGGGGGAACTGCTGCGTCTGCGCGTCGACGGGATGAATGATCTGGGCGATCCGATCAGTTTCGTCGCCCTTCTGCCGGTCGGTGAAGGCGATACGGCGCAAGAGCGTTTGCTGGACTCGGGTCTGGAGGTAATCATGCGCGGAGACGATGTGATCGTCGACAATGCCACATTTGGAAGCCCCGCACAGCGTGCAGGTTTTGACTGGGATCAAACCATCACACAGGTCCTTGCGCCGCTGCCACAACCGTCGAAATACTGGATGTTCCTGCCCGCGCTTCTGCTTCTGGGGGGGATCGTTCTGATGCAGCGTCGACGCCTTTCCGGTCAGATGGCGACAGCCTGAGGAGACCGAATATGTTCAAGAACATTCTGCTACCCGTCGACATCGAACACCCGGAGTCGTGGGAAAAGGCGCTGCCCATGGCAGTGGAGCTGGCGGGAACGCAAGGGACGCTGCATCTGTTGGGGGTCGTGCATGATATCGGCTCTGCATGGGTGGCCCAATCGCTGCCTCGGGATTTCGAGGCGACCTCGCTCCAGATGATGAAGACGCGGCTGACGGCATTGGCGGCAGAGCTGTTGCCCCAGGGCACGCAGGTCGAGACCCATGTCGGACATGGCCATATCGCCGAGCGTATCCTGATGGCGGCCGATGCGATCGGGGCCGACCTGATTGTGATTGCAGCGCTGCATTCCGACGATCTGCGGACACTGATGGTTGGGTCCAACAGCGGCAAGGTTGTCCGTCATGCAAAGATTCCGGTACTGACGGTGCGCTGACCCCGCCCGACAAAGCTGACGCAGCGTCAACATAAGCCGGACAGGACGAAAATCACCTGCCAAACTATTGCGCGCGCAGAAAAAGACCCCAGATTGTGCCCCAGCGCGCATCTGGGGCCAGTTATTGAAGTGAAACAGTCGGTTTGGGGGGCTCCTTGGACCGATCAGGGTGAAACCGTGTTGCACATTGGGTTTCATCCTCTTTAAAACGGCGCAACCGGTTTGCCGTCTACGGTATGACAGTTTGATCAAGGAGCCCTGTTCGTGACTCTGATTCTCATCGCTGCCCTTCCGTTTCTGGGTGCGCTTCTGCCGGGTCTGATGATCCGTGCCGGGCGCAACGCCTGTGCCTGGACAACGGCCTCGGTCACGCTGACGGCTCTTGTCGGCCTTCTGGTCCACGCCCCCGCCGTGATGCGCGGTGAGGTGATCCAGTATCAACTGGAATGGATGCCCTTACTGGGGCTGAACGTGAATTTCTTTCTGGACGGTCTGGGCCTGCTGTTCGCAGGGCTGATCCTCGGGATCGGCTTGCTGATCATCATCTACGCCCGCTTCTATCTGGCGCGCCAAGACCCGATGGGGCAGTTCTATACCTATCTGCTGCTGTTTCAGGGCGCGATGGTGGGCATTGTGCTGTCCGACAACATCCTGCTTTTGCTGATCTTCTGGGAACTCACCTCGCTGTCGTCCTTCCTGCTGATCGGGTATTGGAAGCACCTGCCCGAGGGTCGTCAAGGTGCGCGCATGGCGCTGGCTGTCACCGGCATGGGTGGTCTGGCGTTGATCGGGGGCATGCTGATCCTGGGCAATATCGTGGGCAGCTATGATCTGACCGTGATCCTTGAAAACAAGGAACTGGTGCAGGCAAGCCCGCTTTATCTGCCCGCGCTGATCCTGATCCTGCTGGGCTGTTTCACCAAATCGGCGCAGTTTCCGTTCCATTTCTGGCTACCCCACGCGATGGCGGCCCCCACGCCCGTGTCGGCCTATCTGCATTCGGCCACGATGGTGAAGGCGGGCCTGTTCCTGATGGCGCGGCTTTGGCCGGTGCTGGCGGGCACGCCTGAATGGTTCTACATCGTCGCGACAACGGGCCTGATCACGATGGTTCTGGGGGCTGTCATTGCGCTGTTCAAGGATGACTTGAAGGCGCTGCTGGCCTTTTCCACTGTGTCGCATCTTGGCCTGATCACCATGCTTCTGGGCTTCGGCACGCCCTTTGCTGCTGTGGTCGCCGTGTTCCACATCATCAACCACGCCACCTTCAAGGCGGCCCTGTTCATGAGCGCGGGCATCGTCGATCACGAGACACATACACGCGACATAAAGCGTCTGGGCGGTTTGCGCCACCTGATGCCGGTGACCTTTACCATCGTGACCGTTGCGGCCCTGTCGATGGCCGGCATCCCGCTTTTTAACGGATTCCTGTCCAAGGAAATGATGCTGGACGCGGCAACCAACACGGTCTGGAACGGCAATCCGTGGATCCTGCCAGCCCTTGCCACACTGGGGGCGCTGTTTTCGGTCGCCTATTCCTTCCGTCTGATCGTGCACACGTTCCTTGGCCCCAAGCGCGACGATTACCCTGCCAAGCCACATGATCCGGGCTTTGGCATGTGGGCCTCGCCCGCGCTGCTGGCGGTTCTGGTCGTGCTGATCGGGATCATGCCTGCGCTGATGGTCGGCCCGCTTGTCGCGGTTGCCTCGGGTGCCGTGATCGGGGGCGATCTGCCCTATTACTCGCTCAAGATCTGGCACGGCGTGAACCTGCCGCTTTACCTGTCGATCACGGCTGTGGTGGGCGGGCTGATCCTGCTGGCCCTGCACCGTCCGCTGGATGCCGCATGGACCAAGGCACGCCGCCCCGAAGCCAAAGTGATTTTTGATGCCATCGTCGGTGCGATCACACGCGGGGCAAATGGCCTGACAGACGGGCTGCATAATGGCGCAATGACGCGCTACGCGGCTGTGTTCATCGTGGCTGTGACGGTCGCAGGTGTGGCCGCATGGTTCAGTGGTACTGCGGCAAGCCCGACCCGCGAACCAATGGCCATCGGATTGTTGCCGCTGATCGGCTGGTTCCTGTTGATCGGTGCCACTGTCTGCATGGTGGCTTTCCATCGCAACCGCCTGCTGGCGCTGGTACTGATGGGCATTGCCGGATTGATCGTGTCGATCGCCTTTGTCTATATGTCCGCTCCCGACCTTGCCCTGACGCAGATCTCGGTCGAGGTGGTAACGATCATCCTGCTGTTGCTCGCACTGAACTTCCTGCCCAAGACTACCCCGTCGGAAAGCAGTAGCGCAAAGCAGTGGCGCGACGGCACGATTGCCGTGATCGGTGGACTGGCGGTTGGCGGGCTGACGCTGGCCATGCTGCTGTCGGATTTCTCGCAAGAAAGTATCTCGGCCTTCCATCTGGCCAATTCCAAGCCCGGCGGTGGCGGCACGAATGTGGTCAACGTAATCCTTGTCGATTTCCGTGGCTTTGACACCTTCGGCGAGATCATCGTTCTGGGCATTGCAGCGCTGGTGATCTTCGCCATGACAGAATCCGTTCTGGCCAGCCCTGTCGGCGCATGGCTGAAACAGCGCCCCATCAACCCCGATGAGGCGGGCGACCGTCACCCGCTGATGATGGTTGTCGCCACGCGTGTGATGATGCCGATCGCGCTGATGGTGGGTGTGTTCATCTTCCTGCGCGGACATAACGAGCCGGGCGGCGGGTTCATCGCTGGTCTGATCGTGGCGATCGCGATTGTGATGCAATACATGGCCAGCGGCTTCGACTGGGCAGCTGCGCGTCAACGCTATCCCTATCACACGATCATTGCGCTGGGTGTCTTTGCTGCTGCATTGACCGGAATCGGATCGTGGTTCGCGGATCGTCCCTTCCTGACCAGCAACTACGGCTATTTCCAGATCCCCCCGATGGGCGAATTCGAGCTGGCAACGGCCATGGCCTTTGACATCGGGGTGTTCCTTTGTGTCGTGGGTGCCGTGATGCTGGCGCTGGAAAGCCTGTCACGCTTTGCCCACCGTGCCGGAGACAGGCCAAGCCCCTACCCCATGGATATCGACCCCTCGCGGGATAGGCCGCAGGAGGCGAAGGACACGTAATGGAATATCTACTTGCAAGTGCAATCGGCGCGCTGACTGCGGCAGGGATTTATCTGACCCTGCGCCTGCGTACCTTTCCGGTCATTCTGGGCATCTCGATGCTGACCTACGCGGTGAACCTGTTTTTGTTCGCATCGGGGCGGATCGCGATCAATCTGCCGCCGGTTCTGCTGAACAATACGCTGACCTATTCCGATCCGCTGCCCCAGGCCTTGGTGCTGACGGCAATCGTGATCTCGTTCGGGATGACCGCTGTCGTCGTGCTGTTGGCACTGGGGTCCTATCTGTCGTCCAACGATGATCATGTAAACCTGTCCGATGGGCCGGTCGACGAGCGGGAGTCCAGCAAATGAACCACTGGATCATTGCCCCCGTCCTGCTGCCCGCCCTTGTTGCGGCGATCATTATTCTGGTTCTGCGCTATCAGGTAGCAACGCAGCGGGTGTTTTCTGTCGCCTCGACCGTGGCACTGGTCGGCATCGGAATCGGACTGCTGGTCCAGAGCATGTCCGGCCAGATCGACGTCTACGAGCTTGGCAACTGGCCTGCGCCATTCGGAATCGTTCTGGTGCTGGACAGGCTGTCGGCCATGATGGTGCTACTGACCGCTGTGCTGGCGCTGGCGGTCGTGCTGTATGCGATCGGGTCGGGCTGGGACAAGCGCGGCCACCACTTCCATGCGCTGTTCCAGTTCCAGCTGATGGGCATTTTCGGGGCGTTCCTGACCGGTGACGCCTTCAACCTGTTTGTGTTTTTCGAAGTACTTCTGATCGCCTCTTACGGGCTGATGATCCATGGCGGCGGTGCCGTGCGCCTGCGCGCCGGTGTGCAATATGTGATCTACAATCTGCTGGGATCGACACTGTTCCTGTTTGCACTGGGCACGATCTATGCGGTGACCGGTACGCTGAACATGGCCGATCTGGCGGTCCGCGTGGCAGACCTGCCCGCAAGCGACACCGCGATGATCCGTGTTGCTGCAGTGCTGCTGCTGCTGGTCTTTGCGGTCAAAGCCGCGCTGATCCCGCTGCATTTCTGGCTGCCTGCCACCTATGCCGAAGCACCTGCGCCGGTGGCCGCCCTGTTCGCGGTGATGACCAAGATCGGGGCCTATGCGATCATCCGTATCTACACGCTGGTGTTCGGGCCGAACGTTGCGGCCACAGTCGATATTATCGGCCCGTGGCTGCTGCCTGCGGCCATCGTGACGCTGGTGATCGGAATGATCGGCGTGCTGGGGGCCAGCCATCTTGGGCGGCTGGCAGCCTTTGCAGCCATCGGGTCGATGGGCACATTGCTGATTGCCATAGCCCTGTTCACGCCGCAAGCGATCACAGCGGCGCTGTATTACATGATCCATTCGACCTTGGCGGGGGCCGCCTTGTTTCTGGTGGTCGATATGGTCCGCGCCCGTCGCTTGGCCGGGGATGACGCGATCGCGCCACGTCCGGCCATCGCGCAGAACGGCTTGATCGCGGCCTATTTCTTTGCCACCGCCATCGCCATGGCCGGTATGCCGCCGCTGTCGGGTTTTCTGGGCAAGCTTCTGGTTCTTGACGCTGTGCGCGACCATGATCTGGTCTGGGTCATCTGGGCCACGATCCTGATCACCTCGCTGGTCGCGGTTGTGGGCTTTGCCCGTGCCGGCAGTCTGGTGTTCTGGAAGGTCGAGCCCGAGGTTGACCAGAGTGCTGCGGCCGACACTCATGCGGCGCTGCCCTTCGTGGCGACGGGCGGGTTGATGGCTGCAATTGTGGCGCTCACGGTCTTTGCCGGACCTGTCACCACATTCCTGTCCGAGACTTCGGCGCAGGTGTTCGACAAGCAGTCCTATATCGAAGCCGTGCTTGAAACCCCACGCGCCGTTGAAGCCGGAAACCTGCCTTTGGAGGGGTCGAAGAAATGATCGCCCGTTTGCTTCCCCACCCGCTGTTGACGCTGCTGCTGGTCGCGGTCTGGCAGATGCTGGTCAATTACGTGTCACTGGGCACATTTGTGTTCGGCCTGATCCTTGGCATCGTGATCCCGCTGGTCACAGCCCCCTACTGGCCAGATCGCCCGCGCCTTAAAAACCCGGTGATGATCGTCGAGTTCATCCTTGTTGTCCTGTGGGACATCGTGGTGGCCAATGTGATCGTGGCCAAGACCATTTTGTTTACACGCAACGAGGATATGCGCCCGACATGGATCACCGTTCCGCTGGATCTGCACAGCCCCGAGGCGATCACCGTGCTGGCAGGGACGATCACCATGACACCGGGCACCGTCAGCAGCGATATCGCCGCAGACGGCCGCAGCCTGCTGGTGCATTGCCTGAACGCGGCTGATCCCGACGCCGTCAGGGATGATATCAAGCAGCGTTACGAGCGCCGATTGAAGGAGATTTTCGAATGATCCTGCCCTATGCCCTGGTCTTCGCCACCGCCTGCTTTTCCGTGGCCCTGCTCATGAATCTGTGGCGCGTGGTCAAAGCCCCCGGCGTGCCGGACCGTATCCTTGCGCTGGACACGATGGTGATCAACTTCATAGCGATCCTGGTGCTTTACGGCATCATCGAGGGCACGGCCGTCTATTTCGAGGTGTCGATCCTCATTGCGATGGTCGGCTTCATATCCACCGTTGCCTATGCGCGCTTCATGCTGCGCTGCAACATCATCGAGTGACCGGAGGAATGGACATGGAACTCTGGCAGGAAATCATCGTTGCGGCCTTTCTGGTGGTCGCCGGCGTCTTCGGCTTTGTCGGCTCTTACGGGCTGATCAAGCTCCCCGATCCGATGACGCGGCTGCATGCCCCCACCAAAGCGACAACGCTGGGTGTGGGCGGCGTGCTGATTGCGTCGATGATATATTTCATCTTTACCAACGGGAAAATCAGCTTTCATGAGCTGATGATCACCCTTTTCCTGTTCCTCACAGCCCCGATCACGGCGCATTTTATCGCCAAGGCGAACCTGCACACTTACGTCAAACGCGAGGAAGTTTCGCCGACCGGATCGGATCGTCCTTGGGCGGGATTCGAGAGTGACGAGGATCGCCGCATTGCCGAAAGCAAAGGCACTACCGGCAAATGACACAGTCCGTGCATGACCCAGCAGGCCCGCGTGACGCGGTGATCGTGGCGCATGGCGCACCAGCCGATCCCGCCCCGCAAGAGGTTGTTCTGCAGGCGCTGGCCGCTGCAACCGCCCCGCATCTGCCGCAAGGCTGGCGGGTGCGCGGCGCGACACTGGCCGCCGAGGGCGCGCTGGAGGCTGCACTGGATGGTCTGACGGCCCCGTTGATCTATCCGTTCTTCATGGCCGAGGGTTTTTTTACAGGCACCCTGTTGCCCCGCCGTCTGGCCGGCGCTGGCGCGACAGAGGCAGTGCAGACTGCCCCTTTCGGCGTTGATCCTGCCCTGCCCGGTCTGATGGCCCGTGTCGCGCTGGACGCCGCATCGCAACACGGGTTCACCCCCGCAGACACGGCCCTGCTGATCGCGGCCCATGGCAGCAAAGTGTCGCGCACATCCGCCGACAGCACCCATGCGATGGTCGCAAACCTTGGACCGCTGACAGGCTTTGCGCATATCCTTGCAGGCTATGTCGAAGAGGCACCGTTTCTGGCAGATCAGGCGCGCGTATTGGGCCATGGCATCTGCCTGCCGTTTTTCGCGCTCGAGGCGGGCCATGTCGTCGGCGACATCCCCGAAGCACTGGAGGAGGCCGGGTTTGACGGGCCGATCCTGCCACCGATCGGACAGCACAGCGATGTCCCCGCCCTGATCGCACAGGCCCTGATCCGCGCCGCAGGATAAAAGGCGGCGGACCACCCCGCCGCTGGATCACTGCTCACTTTGCGAATTTATGGCCGAAAATAGCGCGCAATTCGTTCTTCTGGACCTTGCCCATCGTATTGCGCGGCAACACCTCGACCAGTTCCAGCGCCTTGGGCTGCTTGAACCGCGCAAGGCTATCGCGCAGCACCGCATCGATCGCCGCCATATCCGGGGTCTGGCCCGGTTCGGCCACGATCACACCCAGCACTGCCTCGCCGAAATCGGGGTGCGGCACACCCACAACCGCGCTTTCCAGTACGCCGGGTTGATCATCAAGGATCAGTTCAACCTCTTTGGGATAGACATTGAAGCCGCCGGTGATGATCAGATCCTTTTGCCGCCCGACGATGGACAAATAGCCATCCGCATCGAACTGTCCCAGATCGCCGGTGATGAAGAAACCGCTATCGCGCAGCTCATCGCGGGTTTTTTCCGGCATCTGCCAATAGCCCTTGAAAACATTGGGGCCGCGCACCTCGATCATGCCAACCTCGCCCTGCGCCAGCACCTGACCTGTACCGGGGTCAGTCACGACAACCTCGACCCCCGGCAATGGCAGACCAACGGTTCCGGCGCGGCGATCCCCTGCATAGGGGTTCGAGGTGTTCATATTCGTTTCGGTCATGCCATAACGCTCAAGTATCCGGTGGCCGGTGCGATCCTCGAACTGCACATGGGTTTCGGCCAGCAACGGGGCCGAGCCGGACACGAACAGCCGCATATGGGCGGTCAGATCGACAGTGAAACGCGGATCATCCAGCAAGCGGGTATAGAAGGTCGGCACGCCCATCATCGCAGTTGCGCGCGGCATCAGGCGGATCATGTCATCCATGTTCAGACCGGGCAAAAAGATCATCGCCCCACCCGCCATGAGCGACACATTGGTCGCCACGAACAGGCCATGCGTGTGGAAAATCGGCAAGGCATGCAGCAACACATCCTTGTCGGTGAACTGCCATTCAGCGGTCAGCACCTGAGCATTCGACAACAGGTTCTGATGCGTCAGCATCGCGCCCTTGGACCGGCCCGTTGTGCCCGATGTATACAAAAACGCTGCCAGATCATCCGGCCCGCGCTCCACCGCGGTGAAACTGTCGGATTGCCCTGCCACCAGATCGGCAAAGCTGCCCGATCCGTCACCGTTCACCACCATCAGCACCGCGCCATGCGACTGCGCCACAGAGGTCAGCGCGTCGGCGCGTGCGCCATCAGCCAGCAACAGTTTCGGTGTGGCATTGCCAACGAAATAGTCGATCTCGGCGGCTGTATAGGCCGTGTTCAACGGCAGAAAGATTGCCCCCGCCGCGACAGCCCCGCCATAGATCGCCAGCGCCATGGGGGATTTGTTGATCTGCACCGCAATCCGGTCCCCCGGTTGCACGCCTGCCGCCACCAAGGCGTTGGCAACCCTGTGCACCATACCCAGAAAGTCCGCGCCGCTGGTTTCGGACCCGTCCGGCAGGATCAGGAATGCCCGGTCACGTCCTGCAAGAGGGGCAAAGAACGCATCATAGAGCAGGTTCGTCATTGGTCTTTCCGTCCTTTTTCTTTCCGGTCTTTCACGGGTCCGGCCAGCGCCTTGACACCGCGTGTGGCGGCGACCGTTTGCTTGCTGGCAAATGCCTCGTGGTTTTGTTCCACCCGCGCCGGATCGTAAAGGTAATTCACCATCGCACCGCAGGATTGCGCGCGGCCCTTTGCGGACAGATCCGCGCTGGCGTGGATCTCGTGCACCTCGGCGCCGTTGCCCAGATGAAACCGCGCCACGGGGTCAAGCGGCTGTCCGTCCTTGGCCTTGGCCTCCAGCAGATAGGTCGCGGCCAGTGCGCGCAACACATCAGCCTCGGGCGCAGGGGCATCCGCCGCCAGCAGCGCCTTAGCCTGCGGATCATCCTGCGATTCCAGCCAGCGGACAAAGCCGGGGATGGGCGAAAGGGTGACAAAGGTCTTCAACCCCGGCACCTCGCGCCCCAGCACATCGACCACCTGCTTGATCAGCGAATTGCCAAAGGAAATGCCGCGCAGTCCTGCCTGACAGTTCGAGATGGAATAGAACACTGCCGTATCCATCTCATGCGCGGGCAGTGCGCTGCGATCCTCGGCCAGCAGCGGGCCGATCGCACCGGGAATGCCGCGCGTCAGCGCCACCTCGACAAAGATCAGCGGATCATCGGGCATTGCCGGATGGAAAAACGCAAAGCAACGCCGGTCCGGTGGCTCCAGCCTACGGCGCAGATCGTCCCAGCTTTGGATCTCGTGCACGGCCTCGTACTGGATGATCTTTTCAAGAATGTTCGCAGGGCTTTCCCACCCGATCCGGCGCAGCACCAGAAAGCCGCGATTGAACCATGAGGCGAACAGATGCCGGAAATCCAGATCGACGCGAGCGAGGTCAGGCTCGACCTTCGCCGCCGCCATCAGATCGACGCGCATCGCCACCAGATCGGCGGTCCCGCTTGGGGCCTGATTGAGGCGGCGCAGCAATTCCTGACGGGGCGGTTCCGCCACTTCCAGAAGTGCCGACAATTGCCGCGCATCGCGTCCCTCGGCATAGGCCTGCGCCGCCTGCGTCACAGCCGCCGGATCAAGATCCATCTCGTCGGCCAGAAACCGGAAGAAAGCGCCCTTCTCTTTGGCATTGGCCTGACGATAGCGTATCAGCACTTCGGCGGCGCGCTTCATTCCCGACACCTCGCCCTGCCCCGACAACAGCGCACGGCACAGTTCCGGCAGCGGCTTGCCGCTTGCCACAACATCGCCAGTGCGCCGCCGCTCGAACAAGGTGGTCAGGAAATCACCCAGCGCCCAGCCACCCAGATCCCATGTCCGTGCCATCAGACCGGCCCCATCACAAGATCGGGCAGCCAGCTCACGATCCCCGGAAAGAAGCACAAGATCACAATGGCCAGCACCATGCAGCCGACATAGGGCAGTGATCCGACAAGGATCTTCTTCAGCGGAATATCCGGCGCGATGGAGTTGATGACATAGAGGTTCAGACCCACCGGCGGCGATATAAGCCCGATCTCCATATTGATGGTCAGGATCACAGCGAACCAGTAGGGGTCGAATTCAGCCGCAAGAATGATCGGCAACAGGATCGGCGCCGCCATCAGGATCACCGCGACAGGCGGCAGAAAGAAGCCCGCCACCAGCAGGAACACGTTGACGATTCCCATCAGCACCCAGCGGTTGACGTCCAGATCGGAAATCCACGCCGCGATGGACTGCGTGATATAGAGCGAGGACAGCATGTAGGAAAACACGCCCGCCGCGCCGATGATGAACAGGATCATCACGGATTCGCGTGTGCTGTCGCTCAGGATCGTCCAAAGCGCCTTTGGCGACCACAGTTGATATATGATCATCGCGATCACCAGACACAGCAGCGCGCCCACCGCAGCCGTCTCGGACGGCGTGGCAATGCCGCCATACATGGCGTAAAGCACACCGACGATGATGATGATGAATGGGATCACACGGGGCAGGATTTCCAGCTTCTGTTTCAGGGTATAGCTACGCTGCGCCAGCACCTCGGCAGAGCCGGTGCGATAGGTGTGATAGACCGACCAGATCATGAACAAAGTGACAAGCAACAGGCCCGGCAGGACACCCGACAAAAACAGCCGCCCGATCGAGGTTTCTGTCGCAATCCCGTAAACGATCATCGTGACCGATGGCGGGATCAGGATACCCAGCGTGCCGCCTGCCGCGATAGAGCCTGCGGCGACCTCGTCGGGATAGCCCCGTTTGCGCATCTCGGGGATGCCCATCTTGCCGATGGCCGCACAGGTCGCAGGACTGGACCCCGACATCGCAGAAAACAGCGCACAAGCGCCAAGGTTCGACATGACCAGACCGCCCGGCACACGGGTCAACCAACGCTCAAGCGCCTCGTAAAGATCGGCACCGGCGCGGGTAGACGAGATGGCAGAGCCCATGATGATGAACATCGGGATCGACAGCAGCGCGAAAGAGTTGAGCTTGCCAAAGAAGATTTCCGGCATCAGTTCGAGCGAGCGCATCCCGTCAAAGACCAGCAGGAAACCGGCGGACACGATCAACAGACCTGCTGCGACCGACACACCGGAAAACAGCACAACGATGGTCATAAATGCGACCAGAAGGCCAAGCGAAAGCGGGTCCATCAATTGTCCTCCAGACCGAAGGCGCGATCCACGCCCAAGACGAGCGCCACGAAATCAGCGGCAAGTTGCAACAGGTAGAGGCCAAAACCCAACGGCAGCGCCAGATAGGGAATCCACAGCTTGGGTGCCCAAACGGTTTCGGACCGCCAGCCACGGTTCCACGCGAACAGCCAGTTCTCGTAGGCATAAAACAGGATCACGCTGACCACGACCATCGTCATCAGCAGCACCACACCGGCGAGAATCTTGCGGGCGCGTCCCTTGACCAGAATCGGGATCAGATCGACATTCACATGCCCACGCAGGCTTTGGACATAAGGCAGACCCAGCAATGTTGCGCCGATCATCAGGTAGATCACCGCCTCTGTCTGCCAGATGGTGGATTTCCCCATCACGAAGCGAACGAAAATCATTTGGCAGGTGATCAGGACCGACGCGAGGATCATCAGCGCCGAAATCCATCCGCAAACGGTGGACAGCCCTTTGATCAGGCGTAAGACAAGGTAGCCACCAGTGCTGGCGGCACGGGTAGAGGGCAGGGTTGCCATGAATACGGCTCCGGGTGCTTGAGGGTTTTGAGCATGGCCGGGCTATCGCGGTGACAGCCCGGCCTGCGTTACGGGCGGTGCGGTTTAGTCAACCGAAAGGGCCATATCCAGCAGTGCCTGACCGTTCGGCACGCTTTCCGAGAACGCCTTGTAGGAACTTTCCTTGGCCAGATCGAGCCATGCGTTGAAGTCGTCTTGCGTCATTTCGGCAATCTCGACTCCGGCAGCTTTGAACACCTCGACCGAGGCTGCGTCTTCCGCTTTCGCTTCGGCCAGATACCATGCCTCTGCCTTTGCCGCTGCTGTCGTCAGCGCCTCTTTCTGCGCATCCTCCAGACCGTCAAAGGTGGATTTGTTCATCAGAACCGGCTGATACATGAACCACAAAGCAACCTCGCCTGCGGGGGTATAGCATTTCACCTGCTCTTGCAGACGGAACGAGGCGAAAGACGAGGACGAGGTATTGACCGCTTGAAGCACGCCGGTCTGCATCCCGTTATAGATCTCGGACGACGCCATGGAGGAGATCGAGGCACCGGCGGCTGCCAGCATTTCCTCGAAGGACTTACCCGCCGCACGGGTGGTCAGGCCATTCACGTGCTCGGGCCGTGTGATGCAATCGCCAGTCGAGGCGAAACCACCCGCCAGATAGCCATGCACCAGCACCATGATGTCATCCTCGGCAAGGATGTTCTCGATCTCGCCCATGAACGGGCTCTCGTTCAGCCGCGCGGCATGGTCGTGGTTCTTCACCAGACCTGGCATCAGGGTCAGGTTGTATTCGCCGCGCTGGCCACCGGAATAGGACAGCGGATAGACAATCATATCCACCTGTCCACGCGACAGCGGATTGTACTGCTCGCGCGCTTTCAGCAGCGATTCGGACGGGAAAATCCTGATGTCCAGATCGACGCCGGCAGCGGCCACATCGGTGGCGATCATTTCGGCAACCTTGTGGCGCACATCGCCGGTTGACCATTGATGCGACAGGCGCAATTCGGTCGCGTTGGCGGCAGACAGTCCCATGCCGAATACCGCTAGTGCCGCTGTTGCGGCGAAAGTTCTGATGGCCATTGTATCCTCCCAGATATCAGCGCTGCGGGCTCCTCCCCGCAATCATCATGATCTTGCGCATCTTTGCATCCAGTGTCAAACTTTTTGTATACAATAATTTGATTGCTCGAATTCTCCACACCGCATATCATCGCATACATGAACACCCGTATGGCGGATCATGTGCGTGAAGCACTGGAGCAGATGATCGTGACCGGCGAATTCGCCGATGGCGAGCGGCTGGACGAAATCCGGCTGGCCGAGCGGTTCCATGTCTCGCGTACCCCGCTGCGCGAGGCGTTTCAGGTGCTGGCCGCATCCGGTCTGGTCGAGTTGGTGCCCCGTCGCGGCGCTTTCGTGCGCCACCCCGCCTTCCACGAGATGATCGAGATGTTCGAGGTCATGGCAGAGCTTGAGGCGTTTTGCGGCAGGCTGGCCGCGCGCCGCGTGACGCCCGATGTGCTGGCCGCGATCCGCAACACCGTCGATGCCTGCGAAGCAGCAGCCCATGCGGGCGACAGCGACGGCTACTACCGCGAGAACGAGCGTTTTCACCACATGATCTATACCGCGTCGGGGAACGAGTTTCTGGCCGCCGAAGCCCAGCGCCTGCACCGCAGGCTGCAACCCTTCCGTCGCATGCAATTGCGCGTGCGCGGGCGGATGGTGCAATCCCTGACCGAACACCGCCAGATTCTTGACGCGCTGGAAGCCGGTGACAGCATTGCCGCCGAAACCGTGCTGCGCGACCACGTCGCGGTGCAGGGCGGCAAGTTCAACGACCTGATGGCCAGCTACAAACAATCCAACCTGCGCGCCAAGCCACAGCTGGTGGCAATGCGGGGCTAGATGCGCGGCTAAGGGTGTCGAGTCTGTTCCGACATTGTGCATGCCCGGTTTTCAAATGCAGCACCGTTTAGAGCGTGCCGCGTTTGATCGACTTTACGACATCGAACGCGGCGTGCTTTAATTGGCATATCTGCAATGCGACTTTGCAACTGCGACCATCGTATCGCAAATATCTGATCATGTGATGACCAGTTGCATTGTGGGCAATGCTTGATTTCGTACCATCACATACAATGCCCCGGACATGGATCGGATCATGGGCCGCACAGAAAGGTCGATATGCAAAAGTCACTTTGGATACTGAATCAGATACTCAGCAAAATTTGGGTCAATGTCGTCGCCTATGCCGGTCTTGCGTTACTTGCGGCAGTGTTGGCACAGCTTGCAGGCCCACTGGTTCCCAGTGGATGGGCGGTTCGTCTTCCCAATGATGCTGTGTATCAGGTGCTGGATATTCTCGCATCTTCGATGTTGGCGGTAACGACCTTCTCGCTGTCGATCGCTGTGTCCGCCTTTGCCACCGCCTCCAGTGCGGCAACGCCACGCAGCGCCGAAATCCTTCAGAGTGACAAGACCACCCAGAATGTCCTTGCGACTTTCCTCGGAGCGTTCCTGTTCAGCCTCGTTGGTGTCATCGGTTTGCAGGCAAATCTTTACGATGATGTCGGACGTTTTGTCCTTTTCCTGTTCGCCTGCTTCGTCGTCCTGCTTGTCGTCGTGTCCCTGCTGCGGTGGATCAGCCACCTTATGACGTTCGGACGGATGAATGACACGCTGGACAGGGTCGAAGCTGTCGCTTTTAAGGCTTTGTGCGCACGACGACAAAACCCGTTTCTTGGCGGTCAGCCCTTGGAAGGGGCTATCCCGCCGACCGCCATGCCGATCCATGCCACAAACGTCGGATATGTGCAGAATATCGACATGGCGGCCCTGTCGGCTTGTGCCAAAGAACTGGACGCCCGTTTGTGGATCGAGGCGCTTCCGGGCACATTTGTTCATAGAAACAGTATCTTTTTGTATGTTGAAGGCTCCAGATTGACCGAGGATCAAACCAAAAAGATCTGCGCAGCGTTCACTTGCGCGAAGACCCGGAACTTTGATCAAGATCCGCGTTTCGGCCTGATCGTCATGTCCGAGATCGCGTCTCGGGCGCTCTCGCCTGCGGTTAACGATCCAGGCAGCGCGATTGCAGTGATCGGTCGTCTGGTCCGGATACTTTCCGAATGGACAACACATGTTCCCCAGAAGGTGAACCACCCAGGTATCTATGTCCCCGGCCTGGCTGCAAAGGACTTGATTGACGACGCTTTCAGGCCCATTGCCCGCGATGGCGCGGCGATGGTCGAAGTCCAGATCAGACTACACAAAGCCCTCGTGGCCTTGACCCATATGTGCCCGGATACATTCACCAAAGACGCCTATGCCATGTCTTCGCAAGCATGGCAGCGCAGCAATCAGGTAAATATGCCAGACGTCGAGCTTGATCAGATCGAGCCCTTTGTTCTGGCAAGATAGTTTTGCCATCACTGGACTGACGGGGCGTCTGCGCCCCGTCCCGCGCCAGCTCACTCATACCAACAGATAAGCATCCCTGATCTCGGGCTGGGCGTTCAGCGCGTCCAGCGTGCCGTGGAATTTCTGCTCGCCACCCTCGATGATCACAGCCACATCCGCCACGGCGCGGGCAAAATGCAGGTTTTGCTCGGACAAAAGCACCGTCAGCCCCTCGGATTTCAACTGCAAGATCACGCGGGCCATCTGTTCCACGATAACCGGCGCGATGCCCTCGCTGGGTTCGTCCAGCAGCACAAAGCTGGGATTGCCCATCAGGGTACGGGCAATCGTCAGCATCTGCTGCTCGCCGCCCGACATTTCCTTGCCACGGTTGTGGCGACGCTCTGCCAGATTGGGGAACAGATCGAATAACATGTCGCGGGTCCACACAACTGTGCCCTCGCGTGCGGGTTGGCGCCCCACCTCAAGATTTTCCAGCACCGTCAGATCGGTAAAGATGCGCCGATCCTCAGGCACATAGCCCAACCCCAGCTTGGCCACACGGTGCGGGGCCAGCCCCAGCAATTCATGCCCCAGAAACGTGATCGACCCACTGCGCGGCGCCACCAGTTGCATGATGGACTTCATCGTGGTGGACTTGCCCGCCCCGTTGCGTCCCAGCAGCGCCACAACCTGCCCGCGCTGCACCGAATAGCTCAGATCGCTCAGGACATGGGCCTTGCCATAGAAACTGTTGACCGATGCCACCTCAAGCATGCTGGCCCTCCTCGGCTGCGTTGAACAGGGTGCCGCCACCCAGATAAACCTCCTGAACGCGCGGATCGTTTCGGATCTGCTCGACGCTGCCATTGGCGATCAACTGCCCACGGTTCAGTACCATGACGCGGTGGGCATGGGCAAAGACAACATCCATGTCATGTTCGGTGAACAGGACACTGACGCCACGGTCGCGCACGATATCGGCTGTCAGCTTCATCAGCGCGATCCGCTCGCGCGGGGCCATCCCTGCGGTGGGTTCATCCATCAGCAGCAGCGTCGGCTCGTGCGCCAGCGCGATCGCCAGTTCCAGCCGCTTGAGATCACCATAAGCCAGTACCGCGCAATGGCGGTCGGCCTGATCGGCCATGCCGACCAGATCCAGTAATTCCAGCGCCTTGTCGCGATAAAGCCGGTGGGCATAGGGCAGGATCGAGAACACCCGCCCATGATGCGAGATCAGCGCCATCTGTACATTCTCGGCCACAGTCATGGACGCATAGGTGCCCGTGATCTGGAAGGTCCGCCCCACGCCCATTTTCCAGATCTGGCGTGGCCCCAGTCCGGCAAGATTGATACCGTTCAGCCAGACAGTCCCCGCACTGGGCGCCAACTGCCCCATCAACATGTTGAAACAGGTGGATTTACCGGCTCCGTTCGGGCCGATCATCGCCAGCAACTCGCCCTTGTGCAGCGCAAAGGACACGTCCGACACAGCCTTGATCGCCCCAAAGGATTTCGACAGGCCACGGGTTTCCAGAACAATCGTCATTTGCCGCCCTCCGTCGTGCGCAAGATACCCCAGCGTTCCGCCCATTTGCGCGCCGTACCGACCAGACCATCAGGGGCGAGGATCACTACCACGATGATCAGAATCCCCAGCGCCAGCCGCCAGTATTCGAACCGTGTCAGCACATCCTTGACACCCTCCAGCGCCAAGCCGCCGACGACGCCGCCTGCCAGTGTCTTGACCCCACCAAGGAAGACCACGATCAGCGCGTCGAAACTGCGCGCGATCTCAAGCTCGTTGGGAAAGACGCTGCCCTTGGAAAAGACAAACAACCCGCCCGCAAGCCCCGCCATCGCGCCCGCCAGCGCAAAGGCCGCCCATTGCACACGTTTGGTATGGATACCCGTCGCCTCGGCCTGCCTTGCGCTGTCACGCGACGCCCGCAGCGCATAGCCAAAGGGTGAATGCGCGGCATGGCGCAGAAACAGGATACCACCCGCGCTGATCACCAAGGTCAGGTAGAAATAGACCATCGTGCTGGAAGCCCAGGCAGAGGGCCAGATATTGACAAGCCCGTCATCGCCGCGCGTCACATCCCCCCATTGGAACACAAGGCTCCACAGAAGCTGCGAAAAGGCCAGCGTCAGCATTGCGAAATACACCCCCGTCAGGCGCAGGCAGACCCAGCCGATGATCATGGCCGCCATCCCTGCCCCGAGGGGTGCGAGCAGCATCGCCAGTTCCATCGGCGTGTCCGCATAGGTAACCAAAAGGGCTGCGACATAGGCCCCGCCCCCGAAAAAGGCCGCGTGGCCGAAACTGACCAGCCCGCCCAGCCCCAGCATGAAATGCAGGCTGGCCGCGAAAAGACAGAAGATCAGGATATCGGTCGTCAGCACCAGCGCAAAGCTGGAACCATAGAGCGGCATCATTGCCAGCACCGCCAAACCTGCCGCCACAATCATCCGAACTTTGGCACCTGCGGGCTTGATCGGGCGTTCAGGCTCTCCCACCTGCCCGTGTTCGCCCGCCACTTCTGGCCGCCCGAACAAACCGTAGGGGCGGATCATCAGCACCAGCACCATGATCACGAAAATCAGAACAAGTGTGCTTTGCGGCATATAGGTGACGCCAAAGACACCCAGAACCGAGATCAGCACCGCCGCCAGATAGGCCCCAGGCAGCGATCCCATGCCGCCGATCACCACGACAACGAACACCGCGGTCAGGATGTTGAAATCCATCAGCAGGTCCGCGCCACCCTTGGGCAGTTGCAGCGCCCCGCCCAGACCGGCCAGCGCGCAACCCAGAAAGAACACCCCTGTGAACAGCCATGACTGGTTGACGCCTAGCGCCCCAACCATCTCGCGGTCCTGCGTGGCCGCACGCACCAGCACGCCAACCCGCGTTTGCGTGATCAGGAACCACAGCGCCAGCGCCACGAAAGGCGTGATCGCCACCAGCGCCAGATCGTATTTCGGCACCGGCTCGCCCATTATGCGGATCACACCTGTCAGGCCGGGCGCGCGCGGGCCCATCATATCCTCGGCCCCCCATGTCATCAGCGTCAGATCCTGAATGACAAGGATCACCCCGAACGTAGCCACAAGCTGGAACAGCTCTGGCGCACGGTAGACAGGGCGCAGCACGCAGATTTCCACGATCACACCGATCAGCCCCACAATCACCCCTGCCAGCAGGATCGAGGTCCAGAACCCCACCATCCCCGGCAGGACCTGCATCAGGGAATAACCGACATAGGCCCCCAGCATATAGAACGAGCCATGCGCGAAATTGACGATCCGCGTCACACCGAAAATCAGCGACAGGCCAGAGGCGACCATGAACAGCGCGCCCGCATTGGCAAGGCCGGTCAAAATCTGAGCGATGAAAAAACCCATGATGCGGTCCCGGTGATGAAGGGCGAATGTCAGGGCGCGAAAGCGGGTCCGCCGTCGGAACGGCAGAGGATTGCGTCACGGGCCCGAAGGAAGTCAGAGCGGCAAGGGGGCAGCAACGCCGCCCCCGCCAGTTATGGGACGCGCAGCCTCAGTTGGTGGCCGGACGCATGGCGCGCACTTCGTCGTCAGTGGGCAGATAATCGGCACCGTTCTTGTAGGTCCAGTCCACCATCACGCCTTTGCCATCCTTCAGGGCGGTGGTGCCGACAAAGGCCCCCATCGTTGCCTGATGGTCAATCGCGCGGTAGGTGATCGGGCCGACCGGCGTGTCCAGTTCCAACCCTTTGAACGCCGCCTTCAGCGCCTCGGTCTCGGTGCTGCCAGCCTTTTCAAGCGCCGCCTGAATCGACTGCACGGTCATGTAACCCACCAGCGATCCGATACGGGGATAATCGTTGTAGCGGGCCTGATACGCCTCGACAAAGGCCAGGTTGGCATCATCGCTGACGTCATACCAAGGGTAACCCGTCACGATCCAGCCCTCGGGGGCCTCGTCGCCCAGCGGGTCCAGATATTCCGGCTCGCCCGTCAACATGCCGTAAACCGTGCGTCCGTCGAACACACCGCGCGTCGTGCCCTCGCGCACGAGTTTGGCAAGGTCCGTTCCGAAGGTTACGTTGAACACCGCATCGGGCTTGGAGCGTTCGAGCGCCTGAACTTCGGCGCCAGCGTCGATCTTGAACAGGGCGGGCCACTGCTCTGTGACGAATTCGACATCCGGCTTCAGGGTGGTCAGTACTTTCTTGAAGGCCTCGACCGCTTCTTTGCCATAGGCATAGTTGGGCGCGATCGTGGCATAGCGGACGGCGTCCGATTGCGCAGCCTGTTCGGCCAGCATCGCCGCCTGCATATAGGTCGAGGTCCGCAGCCGGAACGTATAGTCGTTTCCGCTGGCCCAGACGATGGAATCCGCCAAAGGCTCGGATGCGAGGTAAAGGAACTTCTTTTCTGCCGCCAGCGACGAGATCGCCAGCCCCACATTGCTCAGGATCGTGCCGGTCAGCATCACCGCACCATCGCGGCTCATCAGTTCCTCGGCAATCTTGATCGCCTCACCGGGTTCGCCCTGATCGTCGCGGAAGATGAATTCAAGCGGCTTGCCAAGCACGCCGCCTGCGGCGTTCACCTCTTCCAGCGCCAGTTCGATCCCCATTTTATAGGGTTCGGCAAAAGCCGCCATCCGTTTGTAATGGTTGATCTCGCCGATCTTGATCGTGTCTTGCGCCAAGGCCGGCAGCCCTGTCACGGCAAGTGCTGCAGCACCCACCAGTCCTTTGAGAAACGTCTTGCGGTGCATCTGGATGTCCTTTGCTGTTGGCTATCGTCAGTCGTGCTGGACGAAAGTTGGTTTTACGGGTTCTCCAAGGTCTGTCGTTGCCTCGGCTTCAATCAGGTCGCGTATCCTTTTACGGTATACGGTCGGGCCTTTGTCTATGGCAATGCGGATGGGTTTGCGTTTTTGAGGACGCTGTTCCTCAAGATGAACAGCTTCGAGAATCTCCTTGTCCTCGGCAAAAGCGATGCGGAACATCGCATCCATCTGCGCAGATGCCGCATCATCCCCCACCGCCGCATTGCGAATATGCATCCAATGGTCGATGGTATAATCCTCGGTCACCGGCGTCACGAAATGCAACGCAAAGATCCGCACCCCTTGCTGGCGGTCTTCCTCGGGCAGATTCAGCGATGCGTCCGCACTGCCAAAATCGATCACCGCCGTGCTGGGCAGATGCAGATGGTAATAGTGCCAGCGGTCCACATTGCCGGAAAACCCGCCGAATTTCTGGAAAAACCCGACCGGCGGCGCGTCCCTGATCCAGCGCCATGCCACGATAGATTTACCCTTGGTGCTGACATGCACCGGCACGTTTTCGGATGCCGCACTGCCCAGTGTTGTCGGATGCACGAAACTGACATGTGCCGGGTCCACCAGATTTTCCGCGACATTCAGATAATGCGCCTTCAGATGCAGCGCGTCACCGTGATGTACATGCCAGGCAGGATCACTGAATTGCGGCATGTCGAAAATCTCGGACGGATCAGCGCGGGCAGGATCGCCCATCCAGACCCAGACAATTCCATGCCGCTCCTGCACCGGATAGGCATCGACATAGGCGCTGGCGGGCAGGTTGTCCTGCCCCGGCACGCGCACGCAGGCGCCCGCGCGGTCAAAGGTCATGCCATGATAGCCGCATTGGATCGTGTCCCCGATCCGTTTGCCTTTCGACAAGGGAAGCTGCCGGTGCGGGCAGCGATCCTCCAGCGCGACAAGGCTGCCATCGCTGGCCCGGAACATCACCAGTGTCTCGTTCACGATGGTCAGCGCGCGCAGATCCGCGCCGAAATCATGCGACCATCCTGCCACATACCAGGCGTTCTTGACAAAAGACATCGCGCGTCCCTCCGGCTGTGTCGCCCTTTTGTCCGGGGCGATCCGTTGGTGGCAAAAGCGGCGCGCGCATCTTGCGACCATTGCGCGCAGCCCCTGCCCTTTCGTCCTATACGGCCCTAAAAACTTGTTAGCTGTCAAACAATATTTTACGCTGGAAAGTGGAAATGGACCCCGCCCGCCTTTCGTGAAACACTAGCGCCCTGATCATGGGCACACAGGCCGGAGTTTCCCGCGCCGCGCCACAGGAAAGACGACGCATGGACATCGAGAATCACGAGGTGACAATCTACCGGCTGGAAGACCAGATCGGATTCAAGCTGCGGCTGGCCAACCAGAAGCACCTCGAAGTCTTTGCGCGGATGATGCCTGATGTGACGCCCACGCAATTCGCGGTACTGGCCAAACTGATGCAGGATGACACGATTTCACAAAACCAGTTGGGGCGGCTTGTCGGGATGGACGCGGCCACGACCAAAGGCGTGGTGGACCGTTTGCGCGCCAAGGGATTCGTGCGGCGCACCAAAAGCACCAGCGACATGCGGCGGCTGGAAATATCGCTGACACCCGAGGGGCGCATCTTTGCGGATCAGGCGGTGCAGACGGCGCAACATATCTCGCAGGTCACCGCACAAAACCTGTCGCGGCGCGAGCTGGAGCGCCTGCTGGAATTGCTTGATAAACTGTGATCACCATGCGGCGGCGTGACCCGTTTCATCTTGCCTGAAATACTCAAACCAGAGACTTCCAAAGGCCAGCCACCCGATTGGCAGCACCGCGCCTCAGCGCAGCCCGTCCTTGCCCTCGGCCTCGTCATGCGTCAGCCCGCCCACGCGGGGCAGCGGGCGACCGCTATCGGTGACCGCGACCGCCACCATGATCTCGCCCGCGCGCGGGGCATCGTTCAGGCGCACCTCGATCCCGTCGAAATGGCTGCGGACATAGGCGGCATCCTTATGGCCCAGCGGCACATCCAGCACCTGCCCCGGCCCGCCCATCTTCTTGCTTGAGGGCACCAGCGCCGCGCCTTTTTCCACCGCCACCCGCAACGGCGCGCCAAGTTTGGGATGCAGGATGGCAGCGGCATGTTCCAGCTCGCCCCTCTCGCCGACCATCGCGGCCTTGCCATAGCTTTGCGCCTGCGATGGTGTGATCCCCAGCGCCGCGACACAGCGCGCGCCCAACAGCCCGCCAAGTTCCGCGCCAATCTCGATCAGGTCGGACAGATCATCGGCATAGCGGCCCGCGAAAGGGTTGGCGATCACCGCCACGGCGACCGCCTTGCGGGTGGCAGGGGTGATGGATTTTCCCATCTCGGTATGGGTTTCCTCGACCCAGACGGCCAGTTTGCGGATATCTGCGCTCATCTCAGCCCGTCCTTGCCTGTAATCTTGTCCGCAGCCAGCCCGCCCGCGCGATTATGCACCCGCGCACCCGTGGTCATCACCAGCATCAGCGCCAGTTCATCCGCGCGCGGCGCGTCGTTCAGGCCCAGTTCCATCGCGTCGAAATGGCTGCGCACATAGGATGCGTTGATATGTGTGATCGGTACATCCAGCCTTGCCCCTACGCCGCCCACTTTCTTGGTCGAGGGGACGATCGCCATCGCATCGCCCAACACCTCGCGCATCGCATAGCCGCCGGGCGCGTGCCACAGCGCCCCATGCTCCAACTCGCCCGCGGCCCCCACGATGGCGCCTTTGCCATAGCCTTCGACCAGAGCGGTATCACCCCCCAGAAGCTCCACAAGCCGCTTGGCCATCATCAGGCCCAGCGGCTTGAGGTCTTCCATGAACGGCTGGATATCCGCGACATAGCCCCCCGCAAAGGGGTTCTTGATCACCGCGATCACCGCGGCGCGGCGCAGCGGCACATTGGCGCGCGGCCCGCCCTCGTGAAAGATCTCTTCTGTCACGTTCATGATCTTGCGGATCTCGACCTCAGGCATGTTGCAGGCTCCTTGATGGCAGGGCCGTGGCCCTGTGAAATTCTCCGACAGTGACACCCTGACCTTGCAGGACCAGTGCCGCCGCCACAATGGCACCGGTGGATTGCAGCGCACGCGCCCGCGCAGCGCCGCGCGACAGCGCCAGCGCAATATCGTCGGGCGGCAATTGACCAATACCGACAACCACAGGACGCGGTCCCAGATCGCTGTCGGGCCAGACCTCTATCGCAGGTTTGCGCGCGATGGCGGGATGGCCCGGCAGATCGACCGCATTGGCGATCAGGGTCGCTGCCGCATCCGCCTGTGCCGCATTGGCCGCCAGCACCGTGACCGATCCCGCGATGCCCAGCGACAGGCTGCGCCCGCCCTGCCCGCTGGTGGCGATACCGCCGATGCCATCGCCTGCGCAGATCGTGACATGGCCCGACACATGACCGTCCAGCCCCGCAATCGCGGCGCGGTAGCTTTGATCGCAGGCCAGATACAACGCGATATCGCCGCCATTGTTGACATAGGCACGCGCCAGCGGCACGGCCACGACCATCGTCGCCAGCACCTCGTCCGCGACCGCACCGGCGACGGCGGCCATGGGCGTGATGAAATCCCCCTGCTGCACGACCTTGCAGGCGTGCTGCATCCGCCGCGCCACGATACCCTGTGGCAGATCGCCCAATGGCTGGCGCAGTAGCGGCAGTTCGGCGACGAGGTCCTCAAGGATCGTGGCAAACCTGTCCCGTGCCGCGCGGAAGGCCAGTTGCCGCGCCGCATCGGGCGACCTGCCCTGCCCTTCAGCCCCGATCACCAGATCAATCGGGCCGTGCTGCAAATGCAGCCGCCCGCCTTGGATCAATGCCGCCACAGGCCCCATCAACGCCGCCCCTTGCGATCCGGCCGCCAGCGGTAATTCTGCGGATCATGCGGATCGGGCTGGCTGAGATTGGGCAGTACCTTGCGGATCGCCGGGGTCAGCACACCCTCGACCGGCCGGATATGATCGACATGACCACCGAGTGCTTCATAATCCTCGCGCCGCAGGGTAAATTCGATGGGCGCGACCAGTGCAGGCGTGGGGACATAGCCGAACGAATTTGTGGGCATATCCATCACATCGGCCATCACCGTGATGCCTCCACCGGGCCAGACATAGGCTTCCGCCCCACCGCAGGACACATATGTCAGCGCGTCCTTGACAGACCGCGTCAGGCGTACCGGATTTTCCGTCACCCCTGCACGCAATGACCCGCCCGCCCCGCCCATGAACAGGACCGAACAGAGCGAGGGTTCGCAATTCTCGGCAATCCGTTCGGACGTAGACAGCAAGGGTGCCGTAATCTCGGCCGGTTGCGGGATCAGGGCGTCATCCAGCACGTAATAGGCCCATTGCTCGCCCGTGGTCGAGATCATCAGCAACCGCAGGCCGGGCCATGAAAGTTTCGGATCGGCGGGTTTGAGGATGGTCAGCGGGTCCTCGACATCGGTGCCGCCCCAGCCGGTGCCGGGTTCGGCCACCTGGAAATAACGCCCCGGCGTGGATTTGCGCCCTTTCACCTTGATACCGGACAGGCGCATATCAAGACCCTTGCCCGCCTCGTGTTCGCTCAGCACCCCAGTGATATGGTCATCGACCACAACCACCTCGTCGACATGGCCGTACCATTGCTTGGCGAACATCCCGATCGTGGCCGAACCGCAGCCCACGCGCATCAGTTTTTCAGGCACACCGTTGATCACAGGTGCATGGCCCGCCTGCACGACGATGCTCACGCCCTCGTCGATCTGCATCTCGACCGCCTCGCGGTTGCACAGGCGCATCAGCGCGTCACAGGTCACGCGGCCCTCTTTCTTGGACCCGCCCGTCAGATGTTCGACCCCGCCCAGCGACAGCATTTTCGAACCGTATTCCGCCGTCATCACATGGCCAATCGCCTCGCCATCCACACGCACGATGGCGCGCTCGTGCCCGATATGGCGGTCAGTGTCGATCTTCACCTTCACACCGCAATAGCTGAAGATGCCCTCGGTCACGACGGTAACCATGTCCACACCGTCAACCTGCTGGCTGACGATAAACGGTGCTGGCTTGTAGTCAGGGTATGTGGTGCCCGCGCCCACGGCGGTCACAAAAGTGCGGTTGCCCTGAATAACATCGCCGTCCCAGTCCTGCGCGTTGTCGCCCTGATCAAGAAACGCGACCGCCTGTGCGCCGCCCTGAATGACGGTCAGCGGATCAAGGCGCACCAGCGCGCCGCCATGGTTGGCATAGCGGTCGCAGGCACCTGCTTTGCCATCGGCGATATAGCACATCACGGGGCAGGCATCGCAGCGGATTTTCTCAGTTGTGGCGTCTGGCACAGAAGCGTTGTCGTCAGGCATGTCCAGCCTCCTTGAGGGCTGCGCGCACGCGCGCTGGCGTGGCGGGCACGCGGGTGATCCGCGCGCCGGTGGCGTGTTTGATCGCGTTCAGGATCGCGGGTGCCGTGGGGATCAGCACATGCTCGCCCAGACCTTTGGCACCGTATGGGCCATGAGCATCCGGCACCTCGATGATCAATGTCTCGATGGGCGGCACATCCCCGATGGTGGGGATCAGGTAGTCATGCAGGTTCTCGGTGCGATGGGGAATGTATTCCTCCATCAGCGCCATGCCCATGCCCTGCGCGATACCGCCCTGCACCTGCCCTTCAACCAGCAGCGGGTTGATCGCCTGTCCCACATCATGTGCCGCAACAAAGCGTTGCGGGCGGACACGGCCCAGTGCCATATCCACATCGACCACCACAAGATGAGCGGCATAACCGTATTGGGCATAGGGATCGCCCTGCCCGTTGGCATCAAGCGGTTTGGTGGGCGGATCATAGGATTCGTTCACCTCAAGCACATAGCCAGCCGCGTTCGGGGACAGCCGCGCCAGATCAAGCGTGAAGGACTGCGCCCCGTCGGTGACGGTGACGGTGCCGTTTTGCAAGCTGATCACCGCCTCGGGGCTGGCGTTGACCTGTGACAGCATCTCGCGGCGCAGCGCCTCGCCTGCCAGTCTTGCGGCATTGCCGGTCACGAAGGTCTGGCGGCTGGCCGAGGTTTTACCCGCATCCGGCGTCAGGTCTGTATCTGCCCCGACAAGCGCGATCTGCTGCACAGGCACGCCAAAGGCGCGGGCGAAAATCTGCGGGACCACGGTGTTGGAGCCCTGCCCGATATCCATCGCACCCTGATGCAGCACCACTGTACCATCAGCGCGCAAGCCTGCGCGGATGGTCGACGGGTTCGGCATCGAGGTATTGCCACAACCATACCAGCCAGCCGCCAATCCGACGCCACGCTTATGCGTAGTATTCTGCGCGTTGAACGCCGCACATTCGGCCTGCGCCTCTGCCCAAGCCGGGCGTAGTGCTTCGAGACAGGGTTTGATCCCGACACCTTGCGCAAACACCTGCCCGCAGACAGTGGGCATGTTATTGTCCAGCGCGTTCAGGATGCGGAACTCCAGCGTGTCCATGCCCAGTTTGCCCGCTAGATCATCAAACAGGCTTTCCTGAGCAATGGCCGATTGCGGCACGCCAAAGCCGCGAAACGCGCCTGAGGGCACACAATGGGTATGGATCGCGCGTGATTGCGCGCGGTAATCGGTCACGCGGTAGGGACCTGAGGCGTGGATCGGCACACGGTTGGCCACGGTCGGCCCCCATGACGCATAGGCGCCTGTATTGAAATCCCCGTCAAAGGTCATGCCTGACAGCCGCCCGTCACGGCTGGCCCCGATCCGCATGCTGATCGCTGCAGGGTGGCGCTTGGTGGTGGATTGCATCGTTTCCACGCGGTCATAAGTCATACGGACGGCGCGGCCCGTTTTCATCGCCGCAATCGCAAGGAAAGGTTGCAGCGATATGTCGATCTTGGAGCCGAAGCCGCCCCCAACCGCCGTGGGCACGATGCGGATACGATCCCGCGGCAGGGCCAGAATCTGCGTCAGGGCATCCTGATCCATCACGGGGGCCTGCGTGCAGGCATGGACGACGACACGGTCGCCATCCATTTCGGCAAACCCTGCCTCGGGCTCGATATAGGCGTGTTCGACAAAGGCCGTGGTGAACTGCCCCTCGACCGTCACATCCGCTTGCGACAATGCGGCATCGGCATCACCGCAGGACACATGACCGCCGCACATGACGTTGTTTTCGCGACCGGCATGCAGTTGCGGGGCACCTTGCGCCAGTGCCGCCTCGACCTCCATCACCGGATCACGGACCTCCCATGAGACCGGAAAATCCGCTGGGTCAAAGCGCGCCATGGCCGCCGCATCGCCCACCACCGCCGCCACCGCCTCGCCCCGAAAGCGGACATGATCCACGGCGAAGACCGGCTGATCAATGAAACCGGGGATCACGCCAAAGGCATTGAGGCCGGGCACATCGGCGGATGTCAGCACCGTGACAACACCGGGATGGGCGGCGCGGAAAGCATCCAGATCACCAATCGCGAATCCCGCATAGGCATGGGGTGACCGGATCACCCGCAACACCAGCGCGCCAGCGGGGGCGACATCATCGCCAAACGCTTCGGTTCCCGTGACCTTGGGCAGGCCGTCCAGACGGCGGATCGTGGTGCCCACATCGCCAGAGCCTTCATCGGGCAAGGCAAGACCCGCGCCCGCGTCCACCACGGCGTCGATGATCTTGCGATAGCCTGTGCAACGGCACAGCACCCCACCCAGTGCATCCTGCACCTGAGCTGCATCGGGGGCAGCCACATCGCGCAGCAGCGCCACGGCACAGACCATCATACCCGGTGTGCAAATCCCGCATTGTGCGGCCTGATGCGCCTGAAAACTGTCCATCAGCCCTTTGGCATGGGCATCGGCCCTGACCAGCCCCGCCAGTGTTTCGATCTTTGATCCCGCCGCCTGTTGCACGGGCATCAGGCAGGCGCAGACCGGCGCGCCGTCGACCAGCACGGTGCAGGCCCCGCAATCGCCCGCGTTGCAGCCGATCTTGACGTCCTTCGCGCCCAGCCTTTCGCGCAGGGCGTGGGACAGCCGCTCACCGGGATCGGCCGCGACCTCGACAATCCGGCCATTCAGGTGAAAGGCGGTCAGATCCGGTGCTGTGCGCTTATCCATTTGCCTTGCCCCTTGTGTCGATGGCCTTTGCCAGCGTGCGCGCGCAGAGCGTGGCCGCAGCCTCCATCCGGTATTCGGCACTGCCGCGCACATCCGCGATCGGCGTCAGTGGCGCAAGATGCGTGGAGGTGATCATCCCGGCCCCGGCCGCCAGCACATCCTTGACTGGACGACCGACCAGATCAGCCTCCAGCGCTGGCAGGCGCTGGGCGGTGGCCGAGCATGATCCGACCGCCACTGATGCCTGCACAATCCGACCCTGATCCACCGTCACCACAGCCGCAACCATCGCAATCGAGATGACCAGATAGTGCCGCGCACCCAGTTTCAGAAACGCACCCTGCGCCGCATCCGGCAGAGCAGGAATATAGAGCGCGGTCAGGACCTCGCCGGGCAGACGGGCGGTCTTGCGTGGACCTTGCAGGAACTCGCCCAATGGCATCCGCCTTGTGCTATGTGTTGACGCCAGTTCCACCAAGGCATCCAGCGCCAGAAGCGGCGGCACCCCGTCAGCAGCGGGCGAGGCGTTGCAAAGGTTTCCCGCTATGGTTCCTGCATTCTGGATCTGCACCGATCCCACTTCTTGCGCAGCGGCTTTCAGACCGTCGAAGGCGGGCGGCAGACCGGCACGGATCACGTCCGTCCATGTCGTGGCCCCGCCGATCCGCCAGCCGGCATCGTCCCGCGTGATCCCGCGCAGCCCCGGCACGCGGGTGATATCGACCAGATCGCCCGTCAGAGGCCGTGATCCCTGCGTCGGAAACCAGTCGGTCCCCCCCGCGATCACGGCAGCATTGCCCTGACCAAGGGCGGCAAGTGCTTCCGGCAATGATGTGGCCACCAGATAACCCATCGTCTTTTCCCCGCAGTGGACCGTCTTTCAAGCGCGGCCCTGTTTGTTTTGTGACCGCTTTCGCCGCAGTTCCGTATTTTGTTTGCACACTAATAAGAAATCCGCAGGGCCCCACCTGTCAAATCAAATATGCGGCTCAGCCGACGAAAGCGCGCTCGACCACGAAGCTTGCCGGTTTGTTGTTCGCCCCCTCGACCAGCCCGAAACCTTCCAATGCGGACTTGGTATCGCGCAGCATCTCCATCGACCCGCAGATCATGGCGCGATCATCCAGCGCTGCAATCACCGGCAGGCCAAGATCGGCAAACAGCGCACCCGATGCCATCAGATCGGTCTGTCGCCCCATCCTGCCTGATACCTCTCGTGTGGTTGTGGCATAGTGGATCAAGCCGCCTGCGACCTCGCCCACCAGCGGATCGGCGCGCAGGTCGCGTACCAGATCGAAGCCATAGGTCAGCTCGGCCACATCGCGGCAGGTGTGGCACAGGATCACCTGCTCGAACTTCTCGTAGGTTTCCGGATCGCGGATCAGGCTGGCAAAGGGGGCAATTCCGGTGCCCGTCGCGAACATGTAAAGCCGCTTGCCGGGCAAAAGCGCGTCCAGAACCAGCGTGCCGGTGGGCTTTTTCTTCATCAGCACCGTGTCGCCCGGCTGGATACGCTGCAAATGCTCGGTCAGCGGGCCATCCGGCACTTTGATGGAGTAGAACTCGATCTCCTCGTCCCATGCGGGCGAGGCGATGGAATAGGCCCGCATCACCGGCTTGGCCGCGTTCGGCAGCCCGATCATCACGAACTCGCCCGACCGGAAGCGGAAGGACGCAGGCCGCGTGATGCGGAACCGGAACAGGCGGTCGTCGTAATGCTGCACTTGTGTGACTGTTTCGGCGAACATGCCTTCGGGCGCAGGGAATCTATCAAATAAGGGGGAAACGGTGACGGACATGCGCCCTCCTGAATGACTGAATCATGTTTCTATATTTGTTAGTATACATACAAAATATCTGTCAACAGGTTTCGTGCTGCCTTTGCGATCATCCCCCTTGATCGGAACGGACTTTCTGTTAGCGTTCTAACAAATCAGCAGGAGTGATCCCCATGGCCGACGCCGCCACCCAGACGCAGGACACGACCCACAAGCTTGTAATCCGCAACATTGGTCTGATGCTGTCGGGCAAGATCGAACAGCCCATTTATGACGCCGATTGCCTGATCGCGGTGGGTGGCAAGATCACCGGCTGGGGTTATGAGAAAGACATGGATACCGAAGGTGCCGATACATTGATCGACGCGAATGGCAGCACGCTGGCCCCCGGTCTGATCGACAGCCATGTGCATCCGGTGGTGGGCGATTACACGCCGCGCCAGCAGCAATTGCACTGGATCGATTCCACGCTGCATGGCGGGGTGACAACCCTGATCTCGGCAGGCGAGGTGCATATGCCCGGACGGCCCAAGGATATCGTAGGTCTCAAGGCGATGGCGATCGCCTCGCAGCGCTGGTATGAGAATTTCCGCCCCTCGGGTGTCAAGGTCCACGCAGGTGCCCCCGTGATCGAACATGGCATGGTCGAGGAGGATTTTGCCGATCTGGCGAAAGCGGGCGTCAAACTGCTGGGCGAGGTCGGCCTTGGCACCGTCAAGGATGGCAAGACCGCGCGGCAGATGGTGGATTGGGCGCGCAAATACGGCATCCAGAGCACGATCCACACCGGCGGTCCGTCCATCCCCAGATCGGGACTGATCGACGCCGACATGGTGCTGGAAACCGGCACCGATGTGGTGGGCCATATCAACGGGGGCCATTCGGCGCTACCCGATGACCAGATCATCTGCCTGTGCGAAGGCTGCAGTCAGGGGCTGGAGATCGTGCATAACGGCAACGAGCGTGCCGCTTTGCTGACGCTGAACACAACGCGCGAGTTGGGCAAGCTGGATCAGGTGATCCTCGGCACCGATGGCCCTGCCGGATCGGGCGTGCAGCCTTTGGGCATCCTGCGGATGGTCGCGATGCTGTCGAGCCTTGGGAACGTGCCTGCAGAAGTGGCCTTCTGCTTTGGGACCGGCAACACAACACGCCAGCGTGAGCTGGATACCGGCATGATCGAGGCGGGGCTTTGCGCCGATTTCGTGCTGATGGATCAGGCGCAACATGCGCCCGGCAAGACGATTCTGGAATCCGTGCAACTGGGCAACCTGCCCGGCGTGGGCATGACCATCATTGATGGCCGCGTGACCAGCCAGCGCAGCCGCAACACGCCCCCTGCAGGGCGGATTCCGACGGTTGTGCGGGGGTAAGATCGAGGATTAGCCGCGCGGTCACGGGCAAAGCCCGACCGCGGGTGGGCGTCGCACCCTGTGTTTGAGGCAGTTTATCGCGCAGCAAACCTCTGACAGTGGTTGATGCCGGAACGTTGCAAAAGAGCCCGCCAGGGGGGAAGTCGGGCTCTGCTCGGGGGGCGTTCGGGCTATGCCCGGGACGGCTGCGCCGCTGTTCCCGGGCATGTCGCGGATCGGCACCGGTCACGCATCACATAAACTCACTTCGCAGGACCGGAGCGGAGCGTCGTTTTCGGTAACTGCCCCCTGCCGCTCTGCGCTATGGTAAGCGCGACAGGAACGGGGACAGGCTATGCCGGCAAGTGCAAAAACACATGCGTCGAAAAATCTGACACTACTGTCGTTTTTGAGAATGACGGCGGAACGGTCATCCGTCAGGGTCGGGCGCGAGCCGCGCCTGCAGCGCGGGCTTGCCCCCTGTCCCTGCCGGAGCCACCGATGACCCAGACCATGACCAAAGACCCGCTGCTGCAACCCTATCAGTTGGGCCATCTGACCCTGAAAAACCGGATCATGACCACCAGTCACGAGCCGGCCTATCCCGAGGACGGGATGCCCAAGGACCGCTACCGTGCCTATCACGAGGCCCGCGCGCGCGCCGGTGTGGCGCTGACCATGACGGCGGGATCGGCGGCGGTATCGCGCAACTCTCCGCCCGTGTTCAACAATGTACTGGCCTATAAGGACGAGGTGGTGCCGTGGATGCGGGCCATTGCAGAGTCCTGCCACGCCCATGATTGCGCCGTCATGATCCAGTTGACGCATCTGGGCCGCCGCACCCATTGGGCCAAGGGCGACTGGTTGCCCGTCGTGGCCCCCGGCCCTTACCGCGAACCTGCCCACCGCGCCTTTCCCAAGGTGCTGGAGGATCACGAGATTGACCGCATCATCACCGATTACGCCGATGCCGCCGAACGGATGCAGGCGGCTGGTTTGGACGGGGTCGAGTTCGAATGCTACGGCCATCTGATGGACCAGTTCATGTCGCCCCTGACCAATGCGCTGGATGCGCCTTGGGGTGGCGGGCTTGAAAACCGCGCACGTTTCGCGCTGGAGGTTTACCGTGCCTGTCGTAAACGGGTGGGCAAAGGGTTCCTTCTGGGCATGCGCTATGCAGCAGACGAGGCGGCAGAGGGTGGGATCACCGCCGCTGACGGCATCGCCATCGGGCATATGTTCAAGGCCGAAGGTGTGGATTTCCTGAACGTGATCAAGGGCCAGATTCATACCGATGCCGCGCTGACCGATGTGATCCCTGTGCAGGGGATGAAATCCGCCCCGCATCTGGATTTCGCAGGGCGAATCCGCGCCGAGGTGGGCCTGCCCACCTTCCATGCCGCGCGTATTCCCGATGTGGCAACCGCGCGCCATGCCGTTGCATCCGGCCAGTTGGACATGGTCGGGATGACCCGCGCACATATGGCCGACCCACTGATCGTGCAAAAGATCATGGCAGGGCGCGAGGAAGATATCCGCCCCTGCGTCGGTGCGAACTACTGCCTTGACCGGATCTATCAGGCGGGCGACGCCCTTTGCACCCATAACGCCGCCACGGGGCGCGAGTTGACCATGCCCCATGACGACCAGATCATGCCTGCTGCGGTGCAAAAACGTGTCGTCGTGGTGGGCGCGGGTCCGGCAGGATTGGAGGCGGCGCGCATCGCCGCGATGCGCGGGCACAGCGTCACGGTATTCGAGGCAGCATCCGATGCGGGCGGGCAGTTGCGGCTGGCAGCGCAATCGCACCGGCGGCGCGAGATGATCGGGATCATCGACTGGCGCATGGCGCAATGCGCGGCGCGCGATGTGCAATTCCACTTCAACACCTATGCCGAAGCCGCTGACATCATGGCGCAAAACCCCGATGTGGTGATCATAGCGACCGGTGGCATGCCCCATACCGATGTTCTGGAAGAAGGTAACGATCTGGTCGTTTCAAGCTGGGATATCATCGCAGGCGATGTGAAGCCCGGTGCCCGCGTGCTGGTCTATGACGATGCGGGCGATCATCCGGCCCTGCAAGCGGCCGAGGTCATTGCCGCGAGTGGCGCGCATGTCGAGGTGATGACCCCTGACCGCAGCTTTGCCCCCGATGTCATGGCAATGAACCTTGTGCCCTATATGCGCGCGCTACAGGATAAGGATGTCCGCTTTACAGTGACTTACCGGCTGAAATCGGTGCTGAAATCCGGCAATCACCTGCAGGCTGTGATTGGCACCGACTATTCCAGCCACCGCGAAACGCGGGAGTTCGACCAGATCGTGGTCAATCACGGGACCTTGCCGCTGGACGAGCTGTATTTTGCCCTTAAACAGCAATCAGCCAACAAGGGCGCCACGGACCCTGATGCGCTGATTGCGGGCCGTGCCCAGCCTTGGACGACGGGGCAAGAGCAATTCACCCTTTACCGCATCGGCGATGCTGTCGCGGCGCGCAATACCCATGCGGCGATCTATGATGCGCTGCGTCTGCTCAAGGATATATGACCATTCAAAGTTGAATGACACTTTCCATTACTCAACCATAACCCTCTCTCCCTCCAACAGGATCACAGTCATGCTTGACGATTCCGAACTTCAGACCCTTCTGGCCGCGCGCAAGCCCGCGCATTCCCTGCCCCGCCCTTTCTATACCGATCCGAAGGTTTTCGCGGCAGATATGGACAAGATCTGGTACCGCGACTGGCTGTTCGCAATTGCCGCAGTCGAGGTCCCAAAGACCGGGTCCTATGTCACGCTGCAAGTCGGGGAATATTCCATCATCATCGTGCGCGGCGCGGATGGGCAGATCCGGTCGTTCCACAACGCCTGCCGCCACCGTGGCAGCCGGATCTGCGCCGCTGAAAAAGGTGCGGCGCCCAAACTGGTCTGTCCCTATCATCAATGGACCTACGAACTGGATGGCAGGCTGCTCTATGCCCGCGACATGGGGCCTGATTTCAAGCCGCAGGATCACGGGTTGCGCGGGGTGCATTGCGCGCAAGCCGCAGGCATGGTGTTTATTTGTCTGGCCGAAGACGCGCCCGATTTCGCGCCTGTGGCCGCGCAAATGGAGCGCTATATCACCCCCCATGATCTGAGCCGGTTGAAGGTCGCGCATCAAAGCACGATCACCGAACAAGCCAACTGGAAGCTGGTGATGGAGAATAACCGCGAGTGTTATCATTGCTCCGGCTCGCATCCATCGCTCTGCCGCACCTTCAATGACGATCCTGATCTGGTCGGGGCGGATGACAGCATGTCCTCGCCTGCCGGAATGGCGCATGTCGAGCGGTGCGAGGCGGCGGGCCTTGCGTCCCGCTATGTCGCTGATCCCGATGATCAGTGGCGGCTGGTGCGCATTCCGTTTCTGGGCGCGGCTGTCAGCTATACGATGGATGGCAAGGCGGCTGTCGGACGGCGCGTGGGCAATGTCCCCTTTGACAATGCCGGATCGTGTCTGTTTTTCCACTATCCCAACACGTGGAACCACTTCCTGTCGGATCAGGTGCTGCTGTTCCGGCTTATCCCCGTCTCGGTGACCGAAACGCAGGTTACAACGACATGGCTGGTGCACAAGGATGCTGTCGAAGGCGTGGATTACGATCTGAACCGCCTGACCGAGGTCTGGATTCATACCAATGACGAGGATCGTGCCATCGTCGAGGAAAACCAGAAAGGGATCTTCTCGCCTGCCTATCTGCCGGGGCCCTATTCCGTCAAACAGGAAAGCGGCGTGATCCAGTTTGTCGACTGGTATGCCAATACGCTAGAACGGCGGATGACAGGGCCTGCCCGCCCCGCAACGAATATCGCGGCGGAGTAACACGCATGATCCCGATGCCCCGCGCCGATACCCCCGTCTGGCAGGACAGCGAACCGCTGGAATGTGTGGCCGTGGTGCCCGAAACTCCTGGTGTGCGGACATTCGTGTTCCGCCCGCCCTCGGGGGCGACGTTCGTCTACCGCGCGGGGCAGTTCCTGACGCTGGACCTGCCTTTGCCCGGCGGTAATGTACAGCGGACCTATACGATCTCCAGCAGTCCGGTTGTGAACGCCTATGTTTCGGTCACGATCAAACCGGGACCGGACAGCGTGGCAGGTCGCTGGATGATGGAGAACCTGCAACCGGGCATGCGGATCAAGGCGCATGGTCCGGCGGGCCTGTTCCATCTGCCACCACAGCCGGACGGGAAATACCTGTTTATCTCGGCAGGGTCGGGCGTGACGCCGATGATGTCGATGGCCGCAACGCTGTTCGAGCGCGGCGAAGACCCCGACATGACCTTCATCCAATGCGCGCACCGCCCGTCCGAGCTGATATTCCGGCGCAAGCTGGAATATATGGCGGGCCGCATCAGGGGTCTGAAGCTGCATTTCGTGGTCAGCGTGGAAGACCCCTATGAGGTCTGGACCGGCTATCGCGGACGCTTTAACCAGTTGATGCTGGGCCTGATGGCACCCGACTATCTGGAACGGGATGTCTATTGCTGCGGGCCGGACAGTTTCATGCAATCGGTGCGCGACATGCTGAACGGGCTTGGTTTCGACATGTCCCGTTATCATCAGGAGAGTTTCCATGCGCCGGCCGAAACCAAGGCCGAACTGACCGAATTCGACGATGTCATCCCGCAAGAGGATGTCGGGGCCGAATTGATCTTTGCCAGTGCGGGCCTGTCCGCTCGCTGTTCGCAGGCCGATACGGTGCTGAATGTGGCGCGGGGCGCGGGGTTGAATATCCCGTCAGGCTGTCAGTTCGGTATCTGCGGCACCTGCAAGATCCGCAAACTCTCGGGCGAGGTGCATATGGTCCATAACGGCGGCATCAGCGACGATGATGTGGACGAGGGCTATATTCTGGCCTGCTGCTCGCATCCCATCGGCAAGGTCACGGTCGAGGCGTGATCAAACCGGCGCTTGCTTGCCGCGCCGGACTGACGGGCGCGGCAGATGGCGGGCGCGAAACCGCTCCACCTCGGAGGTCGAGGGCGGCTTGCCTGTAAACACCTCGATATAGGTCGGCATCCGGTCGACGCGCACCGGTTTCTCTTCGCACACCATCATCGCAACATATCCGACTTGCGTGTAATAGATCGTAAAAGCCCGAATGCGCGCATCCTCGGGGGCATAGCCGAAGCGTTCGAACATCGCGCAAATCGCGTCGATCCGCTCACCGTCATTACGTTCCAGCACGGCGCGCAGGGCCGGATCACCCAAAGCCCAGTTGCGGATCGCGTGATCCAGTCGCGCATCGTACAGATCCGGGCGCAGCCAGCAGTCAAAGATATTCAGCACCGCCTCGGTGATGGTTTCGGCATAGGCTTGGGTCTGACGTATCAGATTGCCGGTATTCTGGTCCCGCCAGCGCGTGACAAGCGCCTCAAGCAGCGCCTCGCGGCTGTCGAAATGGCCATAGAAACTGGTGCGGGACAGGCCAAGCGTCTGGGCCAGCGGCAGCACTTTGACGGCATCGACCCCCTTTTCGATCAGCAGATCGTAGGCCGCGTTGAGCCACAGATCCTCGGACCCGCGCCAACCGCTTTTCTTTTCGGGGGTTCTCTCGCTCATGGTACCTCTCTAGCAGGGGCGGTGCAGTGTCACAATAAGATCGGACGGCCAGGCACAACCACAAGTGGGTGGCGCCTGGCCTTGAGAGAGGCTGTTTATCCCGCATGTGCATCTGATGGCGACAGGTGCCGCAGCGATGCTCAAATGCCCGCCATCGGGGTGGTTTGGCTCTGCCCGGGACGGCCAAAGCCGCTGGACCCGGGCAAGGCTTTGCGTCACTGCAACCGCATCAACAGCGCGGCTGTCAGCTTGGCGCGCTCGGCCAGACTGGACACTTCGATATGCTCGCCAAGCGTGTGCAGGCCCTTGCCGCGTACACCGATGGAATCGAGCGTCGGGATACCCATGAAGCCGGTGAAATTGCCATCCGATCCGCCACCCGAGCTTGCACCTGTCAGCTCGAATCCCAGTTCAGCGCAGATGTCCTTGGCAACATCGAACATCGCCATTGTGCCGGGCTGGTTGGGTTCCCAAACGGGCCGTGTCACACCGCGTGTCACCTCGAATGTCACGCCGTTTTCCTCGCCTTGCAGCGCCATCATGGCAGCGACACCGCGATCAAGGTCTTCTTGCGTCTTGGCCATGGTCAGGGCCTGTGCATCGCAGCTTGAGGATACGCAATTCACCCATTGCCCCGCATGGATCACACCGACCGAGAAGGTGCAATCGTCCGAGGTCATCGCCTCGATCTCGAGGATCTTTTTTGCCATCGCCGCGATAGCGGACCGCCCGTCCGCCAGCGCCCATCCGGCATGGCTGGGACGGCCCAGAGTGCGCAGGTTAAACCGCGCTATCGCATAGCGGCCTATGACGGCACCGCCATCCTGTTTTGCGGGTTCGGGGACAAGGACGTATTTGTTCTTGGCCGCTTCCGCCTCGATCAGATCGCGGGTCGAGGGCGTGCCCACCTCCTCATCCGGCGTGAACAACACGGTCACAGGCAGCGGCGTTTCCAGACCGGCCTTGGCCAGTGCCTTGATCGCTTCGATCGAGACAAAATTCCCGCCCTTCATATCCATGATGCCGGGACCGTAGCAGATACCGCCTTCGCGCTTGAAGGGAAGTTTTTCCAGCGTACCGATGGGATGGACCGTATCCATATGTCCCGCAATCAGGATGCCGGGTTTGCCGAAATCGGGATGCGGGAAACGGGCGCGCACGGTTCCGCCAAAGCCCATGCGACCGGGGATCCGTTCGACCACAGCACCCGCAACCGTCAGGTCATAGGCGGCCAGATCCATCATCCGGTTGACGGCATCGGCATCATATGTCGGGCTTTCGCATTCGATCCACGGGCGCAGGCGTTCGACCATATCATCAGAGTCGAAGGGCAATTCCAAAGGGTTCATGCGGCAGCCTCCGCCAGTGTCAGACGACGTTCCACAACGCGGGCCATGATGGATGCGCCCACGGGCAGAAGTTCCGTCCCCAGCACGAAGCCGGGATTGTGCAGCGGCACATTGCCCGTGTGACCCACGCGGCAATAAGCGCCGGGCACGACTTTCAGCATATCGGCAAAATCCTCGGACCCCGTTGCAGGCTCGTCATTGCGGCTGATCATCTCTTCGCCGACGATATCGCGGGCGGCGTCCATATAGGCGTCGGACAGGTCGTGATCGTTCATCAGCACGTCGAAGACGTTGCGCAGATCGACTTTGATCTCGGCCCCGAAGGCCGCACCGAATCCGGCACAGATTTCCTTCATGCGGGTTTCCGCGATGGCATAGACCTCATCCTTGAAATAGCGGATCGTCCCGCTCAGCTGTGCTGTTTCGGGGATGATGTTGTAGGCAGAGCCCGCGTGGATCTGGGTCACTGACAGCACGCAGGTATCCAAGGGCGCTACATTGCGGCTGACGATGGTTTGCAACTGCCCGACAAGGGCCGATGCCACCACCAGCGTATCGCGCGATTGTTGCGGCATGGCGGCATGGCTGCCCTTGCCTGTGATGGTGATGTCGAAAAACGCAGCCCCCGCCATGGCGCGGCCTTTGCAGATGCCCACGGTGCCCGGCTGGCCATTGGGCGAGTTGTGCATGCCGAAAACCTCGTAACAGGGGAAACGGTCGAACAGGCCATCGGCCAGCATGCCGCGCGCACCGCCCAGACCTTCCTCGGCGGGTTGGAAGATCATGACCGCCGTGCCGTCGAAATCGCGTGTTGCGGCAAGGTGCTTGGCAGCGCCCAGCAGCATGGTCGTGTGGCTGTCATGGCCGCAGGCATGCATCTTGCCAGCATTGGTCGAAGAATAGGGCAGGTTTGTCTGCTCGTAGATCGGCAGAGCGTCCATATCGGCGCGCAGACCGACACGCTTGCCACCCGCATCCTTGCCACCGCGCCCGTAGATGATGCCCACAACGCCGGTGATACCGATGCCGATATGGACCTCGTCCACGCCATAGCTGCGCAGCTTGTCGGCCACGATCGCCGCAGTGCGCTGTTCTTCCAGCCCGATTTCAGGATGGGCGTGCAGATCTTTGAAGATCGCGGTCAGCTCCTCCGTGCTGGCCTCGATCACGGGCAGAATGTTCATGTCTCTCTCCTCGGTATTTCTGGTGTGGATAGCTTGAACGGGGATCAGGCGGCGCCCAATTCCCGGAAATTGGCAAAGTCCCATGCGCGGCCGGGGGCCGCTTCGATCAGGGATTTCGTGTATTCATGCTGCGGATCAGCCAACACACCTGCGGCGGGCCCCTGTTCGACCACAACACCGCGCTGCATCACGATCACATCGTCGCAAATCTGTGCCGCGACGCGCAGATCGTGGGTGATAAAGACGATCGTGATACCCAGCTTGTCCTGCAGATCGTTGAGAAGATCCAGAACCTGCGCCTGCACCGACACATCCAAGGCCGAGACAGCCTCGTCCGCGACAAGCACATCGGGCTGCATCATGACGGCGCGCGCGATGGCGATGCGCTGGCGCTGGCCACCTGAGAACTGGTGCGGATAACGGTCCAGACTGTCGCGCGGCAGGCCCACGATCTCCATCAACTCTGCCGCGCGCGCCATCGCGTCGCGCGCAGAGGTGCCATAGTTGACAGGGCCTTCCACCAGACTGCGCCCCACGGTCCAGCGCGGATTAAGCGAGCGGAACGGGTCCTGGAACACCACCTGCAAATGTTGCCGGTGCGGTTTCAACTGCGCCCGGTTGAGATGGGCGATATCGGTATCGCGCAGCCGGATCGCACCCGCCGTGGGCGCAATCAGCCGCATGATACAACGCGCCACCGTCGATTTGCCTGAACCGGATTCCCCCACGATTCCCAAGGTGCGCCCTCGTGCGACATCAAAAGTCACATCCTTGGCCGCATGGGTGCCGGGACGTTTCACAAAAAACCCGCCGCCACCATAGATCATATCGAGGTTCTCGACCCTGAGAACCGGATCACCTCCCGGCACAGGGCGCGGGGCACGCGGAATCAGGCTGGGCACGGCGCGCAGCAGTTTTTGCGTATAGTCCTGTTTCGGGTCGCGCAGCAGCGTTTCGATCGGCGCATGTTCCACCAGATCGCCCGATTTCATCACATATACCGTATCGGCAATTTCAGCGACCACACCCATATCATGGGTGATGAACAAAACGGCGGTGCCGTGTTTCTCTTGCATTTCTGAAATCAGCAACAGGATTTGTTGCTGCGTGGTGACGTCAAGCGCCGTGGTCGGCTCATCGGCGATCAGCAGTTCCGGCTCCAGCACCAGCGCCATTGCAATCATGATCCGCTGGCGCTGCCCGCCCGACAACTGGTGCGGATAGCTGCGGTAGATACGTTCCAAATCGGGCAGGTGGACATCGTTCATGATGTCGATCACACGTGCGCGCCGCTCGCTGGCGGACATGTTGGTATGGCTTTCCAGCACTTCCTCGATCTGGTCACCCACACGCATCACAGGATTCAGCGCGGTCATCGGTTCCTGAAAGATCATCGCGACACGGCGCGCGCGGATGTCTTGCATGGCACCGGGCGACTGCGTCAGCAGATCGGTATCCGACAGGGTGATCTTGCCGCCAGTCACAAACAGCGCATCCTTGGGCAAAAGTCCCATGATCGCCAGCGATGTGACAGATTTGCCCGAGCCGGATTCTCCTACCAGACAGACTGTTTCACCCTGACGGATGGTCAGGCTGATCCGGTTCAGCACCGGCGGGGACTTGGCAGCAGGCGGCAAACTGACGGTCAGATCCTCGACCGTCAGAATGGTTTTCGCATCGTCGAAATTGCGCGTCTTGAACAGCATCTGCTCACTCTCCCCGTTTCTTGAGGCGCGGGTCCAACAGATCGCGCGAGGTATCACCCAGCAGGTTGATCGTCAGGATGCACAGCGACAGCATCAGGCCGGGCCACAGGATCAGTTCGGGCTTGATGCGGAAATACTGCCGCCCCTCGGCCATGATGTTGCCCCATGTCGGGATCTCGGTCGACACACCGGCACCAAGGAAGGACAGGATCGCCTCGGTCAGGATCGCTGAGGCAAGGATATAGGTGCCCTGCACGATCAGCGGAGCCATGGTGTTGGGCATCAGGTGCTGGAACAGGATCTTGGGCATGGACGAACCCAGCGCAATCGCTGCCTCGACATAAGGCTCCTCGCGTGCGGTCAGCACGACGGACCGCACCAGACGCACGACACGCGGGATTTCGGGGATAGTTATCGCCATGATTACCGATGTGATGGACGGACCGTTCAGCGCCACCAGCGCAATCGCCAGCAGGATCGACGGAATCGCCATCAGGCTGTCCATCACCCGCATGATCAGCGTATCGGCCAGCCGGAAGAAGCCCGCGACCAGACCGATCACCAGCCCGATGAGCACCGAGACAACAGCCGCGCCGATACCGATCATCAAAGACACCCGCCCGCCGATCAGCACACGCGAATAGATGTCGCGCCCAAACGGGTCGGTGCCCAGCATGTTCGTATCGCTTGGCCCTTGCAGGCGGTTCATCGGGTTCATTTCCAACGGATTGAACGGGGCAATCCACGGGGACAACAGCGTGACGATCACGATCATCGCCAGCACCGCGGCGGCAATCAACGGGCCAACGCCCAGTTTGGCCAATGACGGGATCGAGAACAGCCGCAGTACCGATTGCATGGCCGAGGCGGGGGGAGCGGAATACGACATCAGTAACGGATCCTCGGGTCAAAAATCGTGTAAGAGATGTCGATGATCAGGTTGACCACCACATAGGTCGCCGAGGTGATGAGGATCATCGCCTGAATGACGGGGTAGTCGCGGGCCAGAATGGCATCGACGGTCAAACGGCCAATGCCCGGAATGTTGAACACGCTTTCCGTGACCACCACGCCCGAGATCAGCAGGGCGAAACCTGTCCCGATCACGGTCAGGATCGGCACGGCGGCGTTGCGCAGCGCATGGCGGAACAGCACGCGGCTTTCCTTGACGCCCTTGGCGCGGGCGGTGCGGATGTAATCCTCGCCCAGCACTTCAAGCATGGATGCCCGCGTCATCCGCGCGATCAGCGCGATATAGATCGTCGCCAGCGTCAGCGCGGGAAGGATGCCCCTGTAAAGAAACTCGCCAAAGCCCTTTTCCGAAGGCGCGGCATACCCTTGCACCGGCAACCAGCCCAACTTGATTGAAAAGACAAGAATGAAGATATAGCCGATCACGAAGACCGGCACCGAAAAGCCCAGCACCGAAAAGCTCATGACCGCGTAATCCACCCAGGACCGGTGACGCCATGCGGCCAGAACACCCATCGGCACAGCGATGGCGACGGCAATCGCGATGGTCAGCAGTGCCAGATTGATCGTCGGGAAAATCCGCTGTCCAACCATCGTGGTCACGGGCGTGCCCGAAATCAGCGAGGTGCCCAGATCGCCCTGCAAAAGACTGCCCATCCATGTGATGAACTGGATATGGATGGGTCTGTTCAGCCCCATCGCCTCGCGGATCCGCTCAAGCTGTTCAGGCGTCGCCATGTCGCCCGCGATGATGGCAGCCGGATCGCCCGGCGTCAGTCGCAGCAACAGGAACACGAAGATGGCAACGATCAACATCACGGGGATGATCGCCAGAACGCGTCGGATAAGATAGCCCAGCATCGGAAGCATACCCTTTCGGCGGGGGAAATTCACAAGATGATGACGGGCGGCAAAGGGTGATTCACCGCCCGAAGTAAAAACCCGGCACGCTGTTGGCGCACCGGGTCATGTCAGAGAAAGATCACTCTTTCTTGACGTTCCAGAAGACCGGCACGGGCGAGGGCAGCATGTCGACGATATTCGACCGGCGTGCCTGTGGCAGCGCATACTGGCCCACGGGGATATAGAGCACCTGCTCCATGTTGTGGGCCTGAATCTTCTTGGCAACGGTCAACTGGTCTGCGGGGCTGGACGCTGCAATGAACTCGGCCTTCAGATTTTCAATGGTCGCATCTTCCGGCCAGCCGAACCATGCGCTGTCGCCGCGACCGTTCAACATCGGCGAGACCAGCGGGCTGGAGATTTCCGGCACCAGCCAGTTGGTGAAGAACATGTTCCAGCCACCGTCAGCCGGCGCGTTCTGGCTGGCGCGGCGGGTCACAAGCGTCTGCCCAGTCCATCGGCTGCATATCGACCGTGAAACCAGCGTTGCGCAGTGCCTGCGATGCCACAACGGGCTGTGCCGCCAGTGCCACCACATCGGTCGGTGCCATGATCACGATCGGCGTGCCGTCATAACCGGCTTCTGCCAGCAGCGCCTTAGCCGCCTCCAGATTTCCGCCGGATGTCAGGCTGTCCGACCCTGTCGCATCGGCAAGCGGCGTGCCGCAGCCAAAGATCGCACCACAGATCTCATAGTAATCAGGGTTGCCCACCAGCGCCGACAGAATAGCCTGCTGGTCCAGTGCCATCATCGCGGCCTGACGCACCTTCACATTGTCGAACGGCGCGTGCTTGAAGTTCATCCGGCCGATGGTCTGGTATCCCAGCGGCTCGCGCTTTTCATTGATGACATCGGGGTCACCTTCCAGCAGCGGCAGAAGGTCCACTTGCACGGATTCGATATAGTCGATCTCGTCGCCAAGCAGCGCATTGATCGCGGTCGATGCGTCGGGCATCGTGGACCAGACAACCTTGTCCACATGCACGACCTTGCCGCCTGCCATGTTGTTGGCGGGCTCGTCACGCGGGACGTAATCCTCGTTCTTGACATAGGTAACGCTGACGCCGGGCTGGAATTCAGCTTCGACGAATTTGAACGGACCCGATCCCACATGCTCGGTGATCGCGGTATCGGTCGGTGTGGCCGCGACACGGGCGGTCATGATGAACGGCGGCAGGGCGGATTGCTTGCCCAGCGTGTCCAGCAGCGGTGCGAAAGGTTCGGTCAGGGTCCAGACCAGCGTTTTGTCATCGGTCGCGGTCAGGCTTTCGGTGCGGTCCATGATGATCTGGCCGCCGGAATCCTTCTCGGCCCAACGCTTGAGCGAGGCTTCGGCATCGGCCATCGTGACCGGCGTGCCGTCATGGAACATCAGACCATCACGCAGGGTGAAGGTATAGACCTTGTCATCGTCCGAGATGGTCCAGTCGGCCATCTGCGGCTGCGGTGCGAAATCGGCATCCACGGCCACCAGAACATCATAGATCATATAGGCGTGGTTGCGCGTGATATGGGCGGTGGTGATGATCGGGTCCAGCACGCGCAGGCCGGAATGCATCACGGCAGTGATCGTGGTTTCGGCCCATGCGGCACCAGCAAGCGTGGTCGAGGCCAGAAGCGCCCCTGCCACAATGCTGCGAACGCGGGAAGCGCCCTTTGAACGGAAGCTGTGCAATGTCATTGTCGTCTCTCTCTGTTGCAGTTCGGGTTGGTGGTCATGTGCCCCGGTTTCTGTGACGGGTGCACGGCGGAAAACGGGTCGGGATCAGCTCTCCTCAAGACTGGGTTCGGGTGTCTGGGCCGGGACCCAGCGCATCCCTTTCGGCTCCAGCTTCATGCCTGGGGCAAGCCTTGTCCATGGCAGGCTGGCCGGACTGATCGGCATGGGGCCGGGAGCCGTACAAACGAGTATAGTTTCAGCGATCGGCTGAAAATCCGCGCGGAAATGAACCGAGCTTTTGTTGACCAGAATGGCCTGTTCCGTCGGCTCGATTCCGACAAAGCGATACATTTGCTGATCGGCCATCTGCGCCTTGTGGGTTGACACAACCACACGCACATCACCGATCCGCAGGCAGGCAGAAGGACCAAGGTCCAGCGGCGCCCCGCCATAGAAAGGGCCGGAGGCGATGAACTTGCCATCCGACAGCGTCTCGACAGCAAAGCATGCTTGGAAAGGGCTGTCGCCTTCGATGCCGGAAAACCCGCCCAGCGCGATCTCGATCTCGGCCCCCTGCCCTGCGGCATGGGCCGCTGCCGCAGCAGCCGGATCGACGATGATACCCAAGGCCGCGCGTTTTGCATCTGCCCGCACCAGCGCGCGCAACATGCCTGTGGTGTTGGAATCCCCTCCGGCACCGGGGTTGTCCTGCGTGTCGGCAATGACCACGGGTTTGCGCGCCGTGGCCGCGATCCGCATCGCTTCGGCCACACCGGCATCGGGCGCATAAGTCTGTCCCGCAAAAGCAGGCTCGGCGCGGTTTACATCAGCCGCGACGCTGTCTGCCGCAGCATCGGCGGCGGCTTGTGTGGTGCCATAGGCCACAACTGTCGGGCCACATTCGGGAAAATCCGCAGCCGGAAAGCCGGGGAAGAACGACACCGTCGCCACATCGCCGCCTTCCAGCGCAGCCATCTGGTCATAGATGCCTGCTGCCGGTTCCATTACTGTGCTTTGCCATGCAATCGGGATCAGGAAATCCATCCGCCGGAAAGCCGATGCGAAAGGCGCGCCCCGCGCCATCAGCGCGTCCAGTTGCACCGCCGTGCGCCGTCCGGTCTCGGCCATGTCCACATGCGGATAGGTGCGGAACCCCACCAGCACATCGGCGGCCTCAACCATCTTCGCGGTTATGTTTCCATGCAGGTCAAGCGCCACTGCGATGGGCACATCGGGGCCGACCGCAGCGCGCACACGGGCGATCAGCGCGCCCTCGCCGTCATCCTCGTGTTCAGCCACCATCGCGCCGTGCAGGTCCAGAAATACACCGTCCAGCGGCAAGGCGGCGGCGATACCCGCAACGATCTCGTCGCTGATTAAATTATAGGCATCCCGCGTCACATGAGCAGACGGAATCGCGCCGCACCACAGGATCGGCACCATATTCCAGCCCGCAGCCTCGCCATTCTCGACCGCGCCACCGATGCCAAGATTGATTCCCCGCCCCGCCACCATCAGGTCCGCGCCACGCGCCATGGGCATATAGCCCCCGCCCTGCACAAAACTGGCCAGATCAGCCTTACTTGGCGCGAAAGTATTGGTTTCATGCAGAAATCCTGCAAGCGCCACACGTTTTGTCATCGGTTCGGTCAGCCCCCATAGCCCTCTGCCGATCCATCCAGCCCCGTTCTACACATCGGGGTAAGGCGAATCTCGATCCATTAAGTGTATTGCCAAGCGATACACTTGCATCGTAAATAGAGCCTATGGGTGATGTTGCCCCCAAGTCAACCGGCGTTGATGGAGAGATGATGAGAAACACCCTGCGCGCCGAATCCGGCGTCCGTTATTTAAGCAATGAACAGCGTGCGGATCCGCTTTTTACAAATTCGATCGCCCGCGCCATGCAGGTTCTGGCCGCGTTCCACCATGCCGACCGCCCCCTGTCGCTAGCCGAAATCGCCCAGGGTGCCGGGATCGACCGCAGCGCCGCCCAGCGCATCGTGCACACGTTGCGAAGCCTTGGCTATATCCGGCGCGACCCGGAGGATCGCGGCTATCTTCCCGGTATCCGCATTCTGGATCATACGCTGGATTTCCTGCGGATGGACCCGCTGATCCAGCGCGCGACACCGGTGATTCTGGAACTGCGCCGCAACGTGCTCGAGCGGGTGGACCTGTCGCTGTTCGACGGGCAGCGCGTGGTCTACGCCGCACGGATGCAAAGCAAGCGCGAGACATTCTATGCAACGCTTGTGGGCCACAGCGTGCCGACTTTCTGCTCCTCCGGCGGCTGGGCGATCATGGCGCGGCTGAAAGATGACGCCGCCCGCGAGATCGTGGACTCGTCGGACAGAAAACCTTTTACGCCGCGCACCTTGACCGATCCCGACCGGATCATGGAGGAAGTCGCGCAAACCCGCGCGCGGGGCTATAGCATCGCGGTAGAGCAGATCCTGCTGGGCGAGGTGGCGATCGGCGTCGCCGTGACAGGCCCACAAGGCCGCCCAGTGGCCGCGATCCATGTCGCAGGATCGCTGTCCGAATGGACAGCGCAGGATTTCAGCACCCGTGTCGCCCCCCTCGCCATGGAAGCGGCGCGCGCTATCAGCCAGATTTGATCCCAACACCGGAGCCTGCCATGACCACCCATCATCTGCCCGGCCTGACCGCCCCCGTCACCCTCAGAATCGACCATTGGGGCCTGCCCCATATCAAGGCCGAAGGGCTGGCAGACCTGTTTTTCGCACAAGGTTTCAACGCGGCGCGGGACCGGTTGTGGCAGATCGACCTGTGGCGCAAACGCGGGCTGGGGCTACTGGCGGCGGATTTCGGCCCCGGCTACCTGATGCAGGACCGCGCGGCGCGGTTGTTTCTGTATCGCGGGGATATGGCACCGGAGTGGACAGCCTATGGCGACGACGCGCAGGCGATCTGCACCGCTTTTGCCGCAGGGATCAATGCAGGTGTGGATCTGGTTCTGGCGGGCAAGATGCCGCTTCCGCAGGAATTCGCAGCGCTTGGCACCAAGCCCGCGCATTGGGCGACCGAGGATGTTGTGCGGATCCGTACCCATTGCCTGACCCGCAACGCCGGATCGGAACTGGCGCGCGCGCAGGTGCTGGCCTTGGCCGATCCGGATGTGGACCTTCTGCGCGCACCGCTAAACCCGCCTGTGGATGTATCGGAATGGGCTGTGAATGCAGGCGCGGGCCTGCCACCCCATGCGCTGGCGGTGTTCGAACTGGCAACCGCGCCGGTGACGTTCTCGGCTGATCGAATGGCCGCAGGGCTGGAGGAGGCCGCGCAGTGGTCCCGCGTCGATCCGCGCAAGACCGTGGTGCAGGCACCATCGGTTGAAGGATCGAACAACTGGGCCGTTGCGGGCAACCGTACCGCATCGGGCCGTCCGATCATGGCCAGCGATCCGCACCGCGCCCATGCAGCCCCGTCCCTGCGCTATATGGTGCATCTGACCGCCCCCGGCATTGATCTGATCGGCGCAGGCGAGCCGTCATCGCCGGGCATCATGGCAGGGCATAACGGGCAGGCCGCCTTCAGTCTGACGATCTTCTGCGCGGATCAGGAGGATGTGATGGTCTATGACACCGACCCCGCCGCGCCGCACCGCTACCGCTATAGCGGGGGCTGGGAAGAGATGCATGTGATCAACGAGATCTTTGCCGTCAAAGGTCACCCCGAGCAGCGCTTGGATCTATGCTTTACCCGCCATGGGCCAGTTGTCTGGGAAGAACCGGGGCGCGCCTTGGCGCTGCGTACCGTGTTTACCGAAGCAGGCAGCGCGCCCTATATGGCCAGCCTTAAATCCATGCGCGCGACAAGCTGGGACAGGTTCAAGGCGGCTGTGGACTCGTGGGGCGCGCCATCGGTCAATCTTGTCTATGCCGATACGGCGGGCGATATCGGCTGGCAGGCGGCGGGCTATGTGCCAAGGCGAAACGGCTGGCGCGGGCTGGTGCCTGTCGCGGGCGACGGGCGCTTTGAATGGGCGGGATTCATGACCGCAAGCACCCTGCCCCGTCTGGACAATCCAGACTGCGGCTATGTCCACTCCGCCAACGAGATGAACCTGCCACCCGACGCACAGACCGGCCCCGCCATCGGCCATGAATGGTTCGAGGACCAGCGCGCAGCGCGTATCGCAACTGTGCTGGGCGCGCGGGATGATCACGATCTGGCGTCCAATACAGCCTTGCAGACCGACACCGGATCACCCTTTGCCGCGCGGCTGATCGCCTTGATCCCGCAGGATACACCGGGGCGCGATCTGCTGGCGCTGTGGGACGGGCGGTCGGATGCGGTGTCGGCCCCTGCACTGCTATACGAGGTCTGGCTGTCGTCACATCTGCGCCCCGCTTTGCTGGCGCTTGTCGCGCCCGATCCCGATCTGCGGCGGTTTCTGATGCCGGGAAATATCCCTGTCGTGACGGACCTGCTGGAAGGGCAGCACCCCCATCTTGCCGCACGTGCAGGACTGGACCAGACCGGCGCGCGCGATGCGCTGATGCGCGATACGCTGACAGCGGCGCTGGCGGATGTGACCGCGCGTTTCGGCAAAGATCCGACCGCATGGCGCTGGGGCGATCTGCATCACGGCTGGTTCGACCATGCGCTGACCCCGCTGGGCGACAGTTTCGATCTGGGGCCATGGCCCAAGGGTGGTGGGAATACCTCGATCATGCTGGCGCATCACGAGGCGTCGGATTACCGTGTGCGGATCGGCGCCAGCGTCCGCATGGTGATCGACGTGGGCGCGTGGGACAACAGCTTGTGGATCAACGCGCCGGGCCAGTCAGGAATGCAGGACAACCCGCATCTGGCCGATCTTGCCCCGCTCTGGGCCGCAGGCGACTATGTCCCGCTGGTCTATTCCGAAGCGGCAATCGCCAAGGCGACGGTCGAGACAATCACGCTGCTGCCCGCCTGAAGCACATTCAGCGACGCAAACGCTGCACGATCTGCCCTGCCAGCTGGTCAATCGCCTGTCCCTGCGCCGCAGCAATCGCGGCGGGGCTGTCGGTTGCCATCGGCACGCGGATATCGAAGCGTTCCAGCAACTCGCTGATCCGTCCGTCAGGTGACGCGACCGCATATTGACCCGACATCTGGAAGGTCTGGTCCGCCCGCGCCACGATCCGGTCGATCCGCACATCCAACCGTCCGGCAGGGAAATCCGACAGCGGCCAAGGCTCCGCCGCGACCGCGGCGGTGGATTGCAGATCAAGGCTGCGCGCCAGTGCCGCGGTCACCGCGCGCGCCGACCCATCCGCCCATTCCGACCCAGAAACAGGGCGCAAGGCACCGCTGGCATCCTGTTGCAGGATCTGCGTGCCCTCGGCATAGGCGGGCAGTACGACATCACGCACTTCAAGACTGGGCAGGCGCAGCGGCACGGCCGCCGCTGTCGGTGCAGGTTCAACCAGATAGCGCGCGGCGGTATCGCCACAGGCAGCAAGGCCAAGGGTCATTGCAAGGGTCAGCGACAAGTGGCTTTTCATGGTCAACGTCCGATCAAAAGGGAATTGGGATTACGTTCAATGGCGCGCGCCAGTTGCGTCACGGCGCGGGCTGTGTCGCGGAATTCGCGCATCACCTGCATGGCCTCTGCGTTGAAGTTAGAGCGCGCGCCATACGAGGCGATCAGCGCATCCGCCTGTCCGACCAGACGGTCCAGCCGCTGCGACAAGGCAGGCAGGCTTTCCATCGCCTGCGCGACCGACTCCGCCGCCGAACGGGCCGAGGCCAGCGTCCGGTTCACATTCTCGACCGCATCGCCCTCGCGCAGCGTGGAAAGAACCTGCTGCACTTCGGTCAGGGCACCGCTCAGGGCGGGCGGCAGATCGCGCATGCCGTCCGATCCGATCAGGCTGTCTGCGCTGTTCAGAACCCGTGTCGCAGCAGCAGCAAGTTCTTCCACCTCGACCCCGCTGGCCCGGTCCACCAGCGCCCGCAGATCCTCGACCAGCGCCGGAAAATCGGCTGATGCCGTGGCGGTGTTGGCGGTGACCGTATCGACACTGTCGAGCACTGCCAGCAAGCGATCCATCGCTTCACGCAGACGCAATTCGGAAACCACACCGCGCAGTTCGGCCAGACCGCTGCGCAATTCGCCCGGCAGGGCCTGTGCATCCTCGCCACCCACCAGACCGCGAATATCCTCGATCAAGGCAAGTGCGGCATTCGGAGCCTCGCGCGTACCTTCCGAGGACACCACCATTTCGACCGATGCCATTAGACGGATCGCCTGATTCATCAATTCCTCGACAGGAAGCGAATTGATCCGCTCCAGCACGCCTTCGGCGGTGGCGGTGAAATCCGGCAGATCAGACGGGATCGAGGGTAAAACCGCCATGCCGTTCTCGCGCCGACGCATTTCGGCGGGTGCGACCTCGTCGGCGGACGGTTCGGCCAGTTCGATCACCAGTGCCGCGCTGAACAGGCTTGAGGTGGCAAGACGCGCGCGCAACCCCTGCGCCACGGCATCCTCAAGGAAATCCAGCAACCGTTCCGCACCCGCATCAACGGGCAGACCGATCGCCTGCGGGTCCAGCGCCACAGTCGTCAGCAACCTGACCTGCGGGCTGTCCGTATCCTCGGCCAGAACCGCCCCGATCGCGCGCACCTCGCCCACGCGAAGGCCGCGATATTGCACGGCTGCACCGACTTCCAACCCGTTGACCGACCCTTCGAATTCGATGCTCATCTCGACAGCATTTGCCCCCACGCTGCGGAACAGGCTTTGCCGCGCCGATGCCTCGTCAGGGAACAGATCGAACACATAGCCGGGGTTCAGCGGCTCACCGCCCGAAAACACCGTGTCAAAGGCAATGCCGCCCGTCACCAATGCGGCAAGATTGCCCACGTTCAAAGACAACCCGCTTGCGCCAAAGGAAACCGAGAAACCGGACGTGTCCCAGAACCGCGTCGCCGTGGTCAGCCGCCGGTCATGCGGGGCCTCGATGAAGGCGTCAAACACCACGCTTTCGCCCGACAGGATCAGACGCGGCGCCTCGATATGGCCGACTTCGATCCCGCGAAACAGGATCGGTGCCCCTTCTGACACGCGGTTGGCCTCACGCGTGCGCATTGTGATCCGCGTCCCCTGTTGCCCTTCACGCACCAGCGGCCCCGACAGCGAACCGGTGAAACTGCGTGCACTGGCGCCCGGTTCGGGACGGAACGACGCCTCGATGTAGACACCCGACAGCACAGTGGACAAACCGCTGATGCCGCGGGCGCTGACTTCGGGCTGCACAACCCAGAACCGCGCATCTTCGGGCAGGGTATCGGCAACGTCCCTGTCAACCGAGGCGGTCACAATAACCTGGGTCAGATCGGGGCTGAAACTGACATCTTCGACCGCACCGATCACAACATCCCGAAACCTGATCGTGGTCTCGCCCGGTGTGACGCCAGCCGCATTCTGGAACGTAATCTGCACCAAGACACCACGCGCTGCGAATGTTTGCCATGCTATCGCCAGCGAGATGACAACTGCCAAGACCGGCACCAGCCAGATCACCGACAGATTGCGCCAGAAAGACCGCTTTGGCGGATCAATCCGCATTTCGGCTGGGGTCTGTGTGCTCATGCGGCCTGTGCCTCCTCTGCGTCCCAGATCAGACGGGGATCGAAACTTTGCGCTGCCAGCATGGTGAAGGCAACCGATAACGAAAAACTGACAGCCGCAATGCCGGGGTTGATGGTCGCAGCGAAATCCAGTTGCACCAGTGCCGACAGGATCGCCACCACAAACACGTCGATCATGGACCAGCGTCCGATGAATTCGACCACCTCGAACAGGTGCTGACGCCCGTGCAATCCGCTGCCCTTGGTGATCCGCGACCCCGGCCGCACCACCAGCGCCAGATAGCCGATGGCCAGAAATTTGCCCACGGGGATCAGAACACTGGCCACAAAGACAATCAGCGCCACCCCGAACGAGCCATAGTCGATCAGGTCGATCACGCCGCCAATGATCGTGCTTTCCGTGGTCCTGCCCAGACTGCTGGTCAACAGCATCGGATAGATATTGGCCGGGATATAGACGACCATGCCCGCAAAAAGCCAGGCCCAGACCTTTTGCAGGCTGCCCGGCATGCGGCTGTGCAGCGCGCTACCGCACCGGATGCAATGGCTTGTGCCCATTGCATGCACACGCCCGCAGCTTTGGCATCCCACCAGACCCGCCTGCCGCGCTGTCAGCGCCGTTTGGCCTTGCGTCCCGCTCATCTGCGCCGCCGCTCTTCCAGCGTTTTCCACACCGTCAGACGGCACATGTAATTATCGCTCAGGATGGTCACCAGCACCAGAATGGTGAAGGTCCAGAACGCCGGACCAAAGGACAGCTTGGCCAGCCCCGCCACCTTGACCAGCGCGACCGAGACACCAACGATGAAAATCTCGGCCATCGCCCAAGGACTGAGGGCTTGGGCCACCCGAAAGGCCGCAACAGCATGTTTGGCCGGATGCCAGCCCAACGCCATCGGGGCCAAGGCATAGACAATCGTGCCAAGGCGGATCACGGGCAGCACGATGATCAGCGCGGCCACAGCAAAGGTCAGCGGCAACATCATCCCGGACGAAAACGCCAGCACCGCATCCAGCAGCGACGAGCGGCGCACCATGCCACCGGCGCTGAGTTCCAGAAACGGAAAGAACACCGCCGCGACCATCAGCACCAGCGCGGTTGCAGCCAGCATGACAATCCGCGTCATCGCCCCCTCGCGCGGCGCCATCAGCACGGTGCCGCAACGATGACACCGCGCTTGCGCCCCGACCGGCACGGGGCCGTCCTGCTGCAACGCATCGCAAGTCGGGCAGGCGATCAGCCGGTCAGGATCAATCGCACCTGCCAAGGCAGGTCGGACCGTTACGACAGAAGTGTCAGCTACATCAGACATCGCGTCATTTTCTATGTCGCGCGCGATAGATGCAAGCCACCCCTGACACAAACGTGATCGGTGAGGGGCAAATCGGCAGACGGTTGTGTTAAGCGCGCATGTGATCAGGGCTTTCAAGATACGCGCTGCGCGGGCACACTGCTGGACAGTGTAAACAGGGATTTGCAATGCTGACGATTGATCCTGCCCGCTCTGCCTTGCTTGTGATCGACTTTCAGGGCCGGCTGATGTCGGCCATTGATCAAGCCGAGACGCGGATCGCCAATGCGGCCCGCCTGATCCGCGCCGCCGAAGTGATGGGCATACAGCGCCATGTCACCGAACAGAACCCGCAGGGCCTTGGCAGCACGGTGGATACTTTGGGGATCGGACCGGGCGAAGCCATGGCCAAGATGAGCTTTGACAGCCTGCGCGATCCAGTCATCGCGGCGAAACTAGAGGGTGACGCCGCATTGGTTGTCTGCGGCTGCGAAACGCATGTCTGTGTGCTGCAAACCGTTCTGGGGCTGCTGGCACGGAATCGTCAGGTCTATGTCGTCGCCGATGCCACCGGATCGCGCAGCGAACAAAACCGCACGGCGGGGCTGGACCGGATGCAAAGGCACGGGGCCGAGATCGTCACCACCGAAATGGTGCTGTTCGAATGGCTGGGCAGCGCCACCCATCCGGCTTTCAAAAGCCTTCTGCCACTGATCCGCTGAAGCCGCCGCAATTTTTTAAATCCATAAAATTCTTGAAGCACGTAATAGGGCCGCCCCTGTTCTGGGCCTTTTTCCGGCTCTGCCGCAAAACACGCGAATGTTACGGAACACATAGCGCAAAGCGTGCGTTATAGTCCGCACCGTCACCTGATCAGGTCGCATGTCGACCTGCAACGTCCCGTAGTCAGAATGAAAAGGCCAAGACATGAAACGCACAGCTTTAAAAACCACCACAGCCAGCTTGCTGGCAATATCCCTGATCCAGCCTTTTCCCGCAATGGCGCAGGTTCGCGCGCTGAACATCAAATCAGCGCAACAATCCACTGCTGAAACCAGAGTTGAGCGCTTGTTTCTTGCGCAAAGCGAGGCCCCGACCTGCTTTACGGATGGACGAGTAGATACCGCGCGCTGCGACGTGACCATGCTGCGCGACGAGCTTGAGTCGCTTCTGGAATTCGGTCTGGCCGATGTCGAAGCGCGCGCACCCGAAGATGATCTGACAACCGCCCTAACGGCAGATGAACGCATTGGCCTGCTGACCGCAGCCATCGCCGAGGCCGAGCTGGAAGCCGCTTTGGAAGCTGACGAGGCCGCACGCGTCGAGGCGGAAGCCGCAGCACAGGCCGAAGCAGACGAAGCCGCACGCGTCGAGGCGGAAGCTGGGCCGGACATTCAGCCTGCGACAGGTGCGCGAGATCGTCGAAGTGCGTGAACTGGCCCCCCAGATCAGCATTGACGATGTCACCTTCCGCACGGGATCGGCCGCGATTGACCCGTCAGAGGCGGAGGACCTGCGCGAAATCGGTCTGTTGATGCGTCAGATGATCCGCGACAACCCGCGCGAGATCTTCCTGATCGAAGGCTATACAGATGCCGTAGGCAGCGCATCATCCAACCTGCTGCTGTCAGACCGTCGCGCCGAAAGCGTGGCACTGGCACTGTCGGAATATTTCGACGTACCGCCCGAAAACATGGTGGTTCAGGGTTTCGGGGAACGCTTCCTCAAGATCCCGACGCTGGAAGGCGAGCGGCAGAACCGTCGTGTTGCGGTGCGCCGGATCACCACACTTATCGCACAGCGCTAAACCATAGATGACGTGACCGGCCCTCCGATCAGGTGGGCCGGTCAGACCAATCCGAACGATTGCAGGAAACGGTCCACCGAGCGCTCGATCGCGCGGCTTGGATCTTCGGGTGTCGGCACCTGATAAATGTGGCGGCGGATTCCGATATAGACGATCCCGCCATGCAGGTTCCAGATGTCCTCCATCTCTATCTCTGGCGCGACGGGCCCGGGTGCATCCGCGCGGATCTCTTCAAGCAGCGGCAGCAGAATGACCGTACCCATGTGATCCAGATAACGACGGTTCAACGCAGCCCCTGCCAGACCCGAGAACATGAAAATCCGCATCCATTCATATTCAAAGATCAGCTCGCTATACTCGCTGTAGAAGGTCAGTAGCCTTTCGCGCAGCGGCACGCTGCGATCCGTCAGGCGGCGGGGCCAGTCTTCGGACAAGCGGTCCAGATAGACATGGGCGTAAACCGCCTCGATGATCTCGGCCTTGTTGGCAAAGTAGTTGAACAGCAGCGATTGCGTGATCCCCAGCCGCTTGGCCAGATCGCGGGTTTTGCCATCCAGACCCACATCGGCAAAGAACGTCACCGCCCCTTCCACAATCTGGCGGCGGCGTTCTTCGGGCGGCAGGCGGCGGCGCTCGGCGGGTTCCGGTGCGGCCCCGAGGTCTGATGTGATCTGGTCCATGTAATATCCTTAAAGCCAAGACATCGAAAAATACCACTTGCAAAATGATGCAATTAATAGATCATCCGATCAATAGGGTTGATCAAACGATCAACAAGCCCGGGGGAGCGGGCACCTTGAGGGAGGAATTTCGCATGAAGGCTATGGCGGGCGGCTATGCCCGGGCAACGGACGTGCAACACGCGCTTGATCTGCTGGCCGGAGCTGACGGGATGGGCCGTGTGCTGGCAGGCGGGCAGAGCCTGATCGCAGCGATGAACATGCGCCTGAGCACCGGTGACATGCTGGTCGATATCTCGCGCATCGCGGATTTGCGCGGTGTGTCGGTCATGGAAGATCACCTGCATATCGGCGCGCTGACGCGCCACGCCGAGATCGGGACCGATCCGCTGATCGCCATCCATGCGCCGCTGTTGCATCAGGCCGTGCAGCATATTGCCCACGCCGCCATCCGCAATCGCGGCACCATCGGCGGCGCACTGGCCCATGCCGATCCTGCCGCCGAATTCCCTGCCTGCGTACTGGCCTTGGGCGGCACCATCCATCTGCAGGGGCCAGACGGCACACGCACAATTCCGGCCGAGGATTTCTTTATCGACGTGTTCGAGACCGCCATTGAAGAGGGCGAGATCCTGACCGCTATCACCCTGCCCTTGGCAGAAGCGGACGAGAAACACCTGCTGCGTGAGACTGCCCGCCGTTCGGGCGATTACGCGCTGGCAGGGCTATGTCTTGTCAGACGCGCCGCAGGGCACCGTTTGTCCGCTTTCAGCGTAGGCCCCCGCCCAGTTCTGGCGCTGGCCGCGATGGAACGTCTGGATGCGGGCGATGTCGCGGGCGCTGTGACCGCCTTGCGCAACGAGATTGACCCGCCAAGCGACACACAGGCCAGCGCCGCCTATCGCCGCCATCTGGCGGGCGTGCTGCTGTCCCGCGCCATGGCGGACATCACAGGAGAACCCGCATGACCGAGGCATTCCGCGACAGGATCGACATTGCCCTGACCGTCAACGGCGAAGCGGTCGAGGCGCGCGTGCCTGCAAGCCGTCACATGATCGACTTCCTGCGCCTTGATCTGGGGCTGACCGGCGCCCATGCCGGATGCGAGCACGGCGTTTGTGGGGCCTGCACGATCCATGTCGATGGCCAGGCCGTGCGCGGGTGCCTAATGCTGGCGGCACAGGCCGACGGGGCCGAGGTCTGGACTCTGGAAGGGTTGACAGAAACCGGCGTGATCCGCGATCTGCAGGATGCTTTTGTCGCGCGCAACGCGCTGCAATGCGGCTATTGCACACCGGGCATGCTGGCATCAGCCATGGAACTGCTGGAACGGGGCGGTGTGCCCGACCGTACCGCAATCCGCGAACATCTGTCTGGCAATTACTGCCGTTGCACAGGGTATGAGGCGATCATCGACGCGGTAGAAACAGTCGCCAAGGCCCGCGCCGGAAAGGGGAAGGCATGACCATATCCTTCGGCAATCCCGACCGCCCCAATAGCTATATCGGCAAGACCGTTCCCCGCCCCAATGCACCGCGACTGGTGCAGGGTCGCGGCAAATACGTGGACGATATCGTCCTGCCCCGCATGGCGCATGCCGTCTTTGTCCGCAGTCCCCATGCCCATGCCCGCATCGGCACCATCGACACAGCCGAAGCATCGGCGGTCAAGGGCGTGCTGCGTATTTTCACCGGCGCGGACATTGCAAAGGTCTGCACCCCCTGGGTGGCGGTTCTGGCGCATCTCAAAGGTCTGAAATCCCCGCCACAGCATGCTTTGGCCGTGGACCGCGCCTGCTGGGTCGGTGATCCGGTGGTCGCCGTGGTCGCCACATCGCGCGCCGCCGCCGAAGAAGCCGCGGCACTGGTCGAAATCGACTATACCCCGCTGCCCGCCGTCACCGATATGATGACCGCGCTGGACGATGGCACCCCCGTGCTACACCCCGATATGGGCGATAATCTGGCCTTCCGTCGCCTGCACGAGGAAGGCGACGTCGATGCCGCCTTCGCCAGCGCCCACAAGGTTGTCGAGGCGCGTTTCAAGACCGCGCGCCATACCGGTGTGACGCTGGAACCGCGCTCGATCCTTGTCGACTGGAACCCCGCCGAGGGGCAGATGACCGCGTGGCACGCCACACAAGCCCCCCATATGATGCAGACGGTTCTGGCCAAGCATCTGGACCTGCCCGAAGGCCGCGTGCGCGTAATCTGCGACGATGTGGGCGGCTCTTACGGGATCAAGGTACACGTCTACCCCGATGAGGTGGCAACCGCTGCGATTGCCAAGATCATGTCCCGCCCGATCAAATTCGTGGCCGACCGTCTGGAAAGCTTCACAACCGACATCCACGCCCGCGACCACGAGATCGGCGGCAGGATTGCTGTGGACAAGGACGGCAAGATACTGGCGATGGATATCGACGACTGGACAGCGATCGGTGCCTATTCCGTCTATCCGCGCACCTCGGCGATCGAAGGCAATCAGGTCGTGAACCTGTGCGGCGGGCCTTATGATTTCGCCCATTACCGCGCGCAAACTTCAGTCGTGTTCCAGAACAAGACACCGACCTGCCAGTATCGCGCCGTGGGCCACCCCATCGCCGTGGCAGTGACCGAAGGGCTGGTGGATATGGCCGCTGCCGCGCTGGGCATGGACCCGGTCGATATCCGGCGGCGCAACATGTATGCCGATGACGCCTATCCCGTCACATCGCCTGCCAAGATGCGGTTCGAAGGGCTGTCGCATCACGCCAGCATGGACAAGCTGATGGAGTTGATGGACTACGACGGCCTGCGCGCCGAACAAGCGGAGTTGCGGAAAAAAGGCATCCATCGCGGCATCGGGATTGCCAGTTTCATCGAACTGACCAATCCTTCCCCCTTCATGTACGGTATCGGCGGCGCGCGCATCTCGGCGCAGGACGGCTGCACCGTGCGGATGGACCCTGACGGCTCTATCGTGGCACTGTCGGGTGTCACCGAACAGGGCCAGGGCACTGAGGCGATGCTGTCGCAAATCGTGGCCGAAGGCGTGGGCGTCAGCCCTGCACGCGTGCGCGTGATCACCGGCGACACGCAGGTCACGCCCTACGGCGGCGGCACTTGGGCGTCGCGCGGCGCAGGCATCGGCGGCGAGGCGGCGTTGCAATCGGCACTGGCGCTGCGCGCCTCTATCCTCGAGGTCGCAGGATCAATGCTGCAAAGCCCTGTCGATGCGCTGGATATCCGCGACGGACAAGTGGTGGACAGCACAACCGGCGAGGCGCGCATGCCGTTGGAGGAACTGGGCCGCATCGTCTATTTCCGTGGCGACACCCTGCCCAAGGGCTTGCCGCGCGAGTTGGTACAGACCCGCCATTTCATCACCTCGGACTATCCCTTCGCCTTCACCAACGGGGTGCAGGCCAGCTATCTTGAGCTTGATACCGATACGGGCGAGGTCAAGCTGCTAAAACACTGGTGCGTCGAGGATTGCGGCCGCATCATCAACCCGCAGCTGGTGGATGAACAGATCAGGGGCGGCATTGTGCAGGGATTGGGCGGTGCGCTGTACGAGGAAATCCACTATGACGAGGATGGCCAGCTTCTGAACGGCTCGATGGCCGACTACCTTGTGCCGATGGCCGCCGAGATGCCCGATATGGTCGTGGGCCATGTCGAGACGCCCACGATGGAAAGCACGCTGGGCGCCAAAGGCGCGGGCGAAGCGGGCACCGCCGGTGCCCCCGCTGCTGTGATGAACGCGATCAACGACGCGCTTCGCCCGATGGGGGCACAGGTCACGGCCATGCCATTCACGCCGGAACGCATCCTGCGCGCGATGGGACAGATTGACGACTGACGAAACCGCAACGCGCAGGGAGGCGCCTTGCAAATGGGAGGAAGCACTATGAAATTCCAGACACTTACCGCAGCCACCGCTCTGGCGGTCTTTGCCGGCGGCTGGGCCTCGGCCCAACAGAGCATCACAATCAATATCGGCTCCAGCCATCCCGAGGCGAATATCTGGGTCTATGCGATGAAAAACGCATTTCAGCCCGAGGTCGACCGTATTCTGGCTGAGGGCGGCGAGTTCCAGATCAACTGGAACGAGGCTTATGGTGGCACGCTGTATAAATTCACCGACACCCGCGAAGCGGTGATGGACGGGATTGTGGATGTGGGCATGGTCGGCACTGTCTGGGAAGGCTCTGATATGCCGCTCCAGAACGTGACCTATTTCACCCCCTTCGCCACACCCGACCACAAGATGATCATCGAGATTTTCGACGAGCTGAGCGAGAGCCTGCCCGAACTGCGCGACAGCTGGTCGGCCAACAATATGGTGCACCTGTCCTCGCTGATCACAGACAGCTATGACATCTATGCCAATTTCCCCATCAGCAGCATGGCGGATCTGCAAAACCGCAAGCTGAACGCGCCAGGCACGTCAGCCAACTGGTTGCAGGGCACAGGTGCCACGCCGGTGGATGGCGCGCTGACCACCTACTACACCAACATCCAGACCGGCGTGACGGAGGGTGCGCTATCATTCGCGTCCGGCATTCTGCCGACGCGGGTCTACGAGGTTGCCCCCGAACTGACGCGCGTGGGCATCGGGTCGATGTATTTCGGCGGGATCGCAGCCAACAAGGATTTCTTTGAAGGTCTGCCCCAACCTGTGCAGGAAGCCTTCCGCGAGGCGGCCAAGGCCACGTCGACAGCCCATGGCGATTACGTCCAGCAGCTTGCCGACCGCGCCATGACCGAGATGCAGGCTGCAGGGCTGAAGATCACCGACCTGCCCGCCGACCAGAAAGCGGCATGGGTTGAAAACCTGCCCAATATCGTCGAGCCTTGGCTGAACCAGACGGGCGAGGCGGGCAAGACCGTGCTCAAGGCCTATTTCGCAGCTCTGCGCGAGCGTGGTGTCGAACCGCTGCGCGCATGGGACGAAGGTCTCTGATCCATCCCTGACGGGAAAACACCGCACCCGTCCGGACCATTCCGGGCGGGTGTTGCAGCAAAAAGGGGCACGTTGGCAGCAATGGCGGGGCAGGATCACAACGCGGCGCAGGCGGACAGGATCGCACGCGGCCCTGTCGGGATCACACTATCCCTGTCGGCGGCAGTTCTATCCAGCATCGGCACGATCTGGATCGCTGCGCTGATGTTTCTTGTTGTGGCAGATGTGATAGGGCGCAACTTTCTGAATTCCCCCATCACCGGCGTCGCCGAAATTGCGGGCCGTTCGGTCGTGGCGATCGTGTTTCTGCAAGCCGCCCATGCGATCCTGCAAGGTCGGCTGACCCGCGCTGATTTCCTGATCCGCCGGATCGGATCGCGCCTGCCGCTGGCCCGTGACGCGCTGGAACTGCTCTTTGCCCTGACCGGCGCAGTCGTTTTCGCGGCTATCGTCTGGGCCTCATGGGGCAAAACCATGGGCAGTTGGTATTCGGGCGAGTTCTTCGGCGTGCAGGGCGTTTTCACCATCCCGACATTCCCTTTCCGCGCCATCACCATTATCGGCGCCACGCTGGCAAGTCTGGCCTGCCTTTACCGTGCCGCCCATATCCGCAACAGCCCCGAAAGCCCCGACGCATGACCACGCTTGCCATCGGATTCGCGCTGATTGTCCTGCTGGTGGCATTGGTGCTACTGGGGATGCAGATCGCCTATGCGCTATTCGGCGTGGCCTTCATCGGTATCTGGATTATCCGCGACAATATCGACCTTGGATTCCGGATGCTGGAACTGACGGTCTATAGCGGCATCGCGGATTACCTTTTCGCCACGATCCCGCTTTTCGTGTTGATGGGCCTGCTGGTCAGTGTCTCGAATGTGGGTCGCGATACGTTCGAGGTGGCCGAAGAGTTGCTGCGCCGAATGCTCTGCGGTCTGGGTGTCGCGACAGTCGCTGCCAATACGGTTTTCGCCGCCGTCACAGGGGTTTCCATTGCCTCGGCCGCTGTGTTCACCCAAGTCGCCGTGCCGGAAATGACGCGCCACGGCTACCGCCCCGCCTTTGCCGCTGGCACTGTGGCGGGCAGTTCGGTGCTGGGCATGATGATCCCGCCAAGCCTGCTGCTGATCATCTACGGCGTGCTGGCCGAGGTATCCATCGGCGGCATGTTCATTGCGGGTATCGTGCCCGGCCTGATGATGGCGCTGGGATTTATCGCCATGCTGATGCTTATGGCGCTGCTTGTCCCCAGATTCGTGTTTGTCGATGTCGAGGCGGCGCGCGCAAAACGTCTGGACAAAAACGGCCCCAAGATGCCGTTCGGCGTCATGATGTCCAAACTGCTGCCCATTCTGGCGCTTGTCCTGCTGGTGCTGGGCGGGCTTTACAGCGGCTATTTCACCCCGACCGAGGCGGGCGGTGTGGGTGCCTTCGGTGCGCTGCTGATCGCGCTGGCGCGGCGTAGCCTGAACCGGCACAAGATGTGGGAAGTGTTGAAACAGACCGGCTCGATCTCGGTCTCGATCCTGCTGTTGCTGATAGCGGCCAGCTTTTATTCACGGATGCTGTCCATCGCAGGTCTGCCCGCCGCCATCGCCGATCTGGTGCAGGCGGGCGGATTCAGCCCCTTGGGTTTCCTGTTTCTCTATGCCGTGATCATCCTGTTGATGGGCATGATCCTCGACAGCACATCGATCCTGCTGATCATGGTCCCGATTGCAGCCCCTATCGCACAAAGCCTTGGGATTGATCTGATGCAATTCGGGATTGTCACCGTCATCGCGGTCGAGATCGGATTGCTGACTCCGCCGTTTGGCATATCGGTCTTTACAGTGCACAACACGCTGAACCGCCCCGATGTGCGGGTCGAACAGATTTTTGCCGCAACACTTCCTTTCATCCTTGTGATGCTGGCAGTCTTGCTGCTGGTGGCGCTTGTGCCCTCCACCGTAACAGTGTTTCTGTAACCACCCGCTGATCTCTTTGGCTTGACCAAATGCCGCCGCAAAAGCGGGCGTTGCGGGCGATCCCAGATATCTGAAACCGCCAAAGGGGAAAAGTGGCTAGACCAGAGCGGACCTGACCCCTAACGTTTGATCAAAATACGAGCGACTTTGATTCGCCGCATCAAAACGAACGCAGGGGGTTCGCATGTCCAATCTGGCCGATATGATCATAACCAACGGGCGCGTTCTGACGATGGACAGCACCCAGCCAAGGGCCGACGCCGTCGCGCTGTGCGAGGACCGCATTCTGGCCGTTGGCACAATGGACGATATCGCAGCCCTTGCCGGACCGGACTGCCGGATCATCGACGCAAAAGGGGCCACCGTCCTGCCGGGCCTGATCGAAAGCCACCTGCATCTGTTCATGGGCGGCTCGGAACTGGCGCATCTGCAATTGCTGGGCGTGCGCGGCCCCGAAGCGCTGGCTCGTGCGATCCGCGATTATGCCGCCGCCAACCCCGACCGGCCCGTGGTACTGGGTCAGGGTTGCGACTATGATATCTATGATCGCAGACTGACACGGCATGATCTGGACGCGATCCTGCCGGACCGTCCGGTACTGCTGCTGGCGGCAGACCACCACACAGGCTGGGCGAATACGGCAGCACTGGAGGCCGCAGGCATTTTGCAAGGCCGCTCCCTGACGCCGGGCAACGAGATCGTCATGGGCGATGACGGTCTTGCCACCGGCGAATTGCGCGAGTTCGAGGCCAAAGCCCCTGTGCTGCGTCTGTCGGGTGAACACCGGATCACAGCCGGAATAGCCACGGGTGCGGAACCCGATCCCGCACCGACAGCGGATGATCTGGCCGCCGATTGTATCCCGATGGCACGCGGGCTGGCGCATTGCGCGCGGCACGGTCTGACCTCGCTGGTCAACATGGATGGCAATATCTATACGCTGCGGGTGCTGGCTGCGCTGCGCGATCAGGGCAAGCTGACAGCCCGCGTGCGCGTCCCCTTCCACTACCGCAACCACCGCACCCCCGCTGATCTCGAGATCGCCAGCCGGATGAGCACGGAATTCAACGACGACTGGCTAAGTTCGGGTTTCGTGAAATTCTTTATGGACGGTGTTGTCGATAGCGGCACCGCCGTAATGATCAACGACTACCCCGACACACCCGGCTGGCGCGGTGATCCCTTGCACAGCCCCGAAAGCTTTGCCGAAGCCGCGACAGAAGCGGACAGACGCGGCTTGCAGATTGCCGTGCATGCCATCGGTGACGGGGCCGTGCGCCGTGTGATTGACGGCTATGCCGCCGCCCGCGCCGCCAATGGCAAACGTGATGCGCGCCACCGGATCGAACATATCGAACTGATCGATCGCAGCGACATTCCCCGCATGGCAGACCTTGGCATCGTCGCCTCGATCCAGCCCTGCCATGTGCCGGGCGCTATGGATTTTCCGCTGCAACCGACACTGGACAAGATCGGCAAGGCCCGCTGGGATGATGCCTATCTGTGCCGCTCGCTGAAAGAGGCGGGTGTGCCGCTGGTCTTTGCCTCGGACTGGCCGGTGGCGGATGCCAATCCCCTGCGCGGCATTCAGGCGGCCTTGGACCGTCCTGTCTTTGACGGCGCACGGGACGAATGCATTGATCTGCACGACATTCTGGCGGCCTACACGATCGGCGGGGCCTTTGCTGAACATACCGAAGACCGCAAGGGCATGCTGCGTCAGGGTTACCTCGCGGATCTCGTGATTCTTGACGGTGATATCGAGGCGACCCCGAATGACAGGATTGGCACCATGACTGTCCAGAAAACGATCTGCGGCGGGCAGATCGTCTGGGATGCCGAGGCTCCGACCGCTTAACGCTTGATCATCGCCCTGTCAGGGTGCCACGATACATCACTCAGATAGGCGGAGACATAATAGTGTCAGAACCACATCCGACACCACAGCCCGAAATCGAGATTACCGGTCTGAGCAAGGTCTTCGGTCAGGGCGCTGCCGCGTTCAAGGCGCTGACAGATATAGACCTGCACGTCCGCACCGGAGAGTTTTTTACCCTGCTTGGGCCTTCGGGTTGCGGCAAGACCACCCTGTTGCGGGTCATCGCAGGGTTCGAGCAGCCAAGCGAAGGCTCGGTGCGGATCAACGGCAAGGAAGTCGCAGGCCTTGGCCCCAATGCGAGACCCGTCAACACCGTTTTTCAAAGCTATGCGTTGTTTCCCCATATGACCGTCGCGCAGAATATCGGCTTTGGTCTCAAGATGCTGGGGCGTCCAGCGGATGAGGTAAGGGCGACGACAGCGAAAATGCTGAAGCTGGTCCAGATGGAGGCGATGGCCGATCGCAAGCCGTCCGAAATCTCGGGCGGACAGCAACAGCGCGTGGCGCTGGCCCGCGCCTTGGCCCCGCAACCGCGCGTGCTGCTGCTGGACGAGCCTTTGTCGGCGCTGGACCTGAAACTGCGCAAGGAAATGCAGACTGAATTGAAGCGCTTGCAGACCGAGACAGGGATCACTTTTGTCTTTGTGACCCACGATCAGGAAGAAGCCCTGACCATGTCGGATCGCATCGCGGTGATGTCCGGCGGGCGTATCCTCCAGCTCGGCTCGCCGCATGATATTTACAACAGCCCCGCAGAACGATTTGTCGCCGATTTCATCGGGGATACGAATTTCCTCAAGGTCGAGGTGGTCGAGGCGTTGACCGACAGGGTCCATGTCCGCCTGCCGGGGGGCGTCGTACATACCGCCCGCCTGCCCGAAGGGATGCGCCCTGCGGCTGGTGATCATGTCTCGGTCGTGGTCCGGCCGGAACAGGCGGTGTTGAGCGACAGTGCAAATGCCCATCTGACCGCCACCGTGACCAACAGCGTGTTTTTCGGTACGGACACCCATCTCAATGTCGATCTGTCCGATGGCACACCCTTTACCCTGCGCCGCCAGAACGCGGGCAACCAGACCCCGCCTGCCCCCGGCACGGCGGTGGGGCTGACCCTTGCGGACGGCGCGCTTCAGGTCATTCGGGAGTAAGCCATGGCAAGCGATCCCAACCAGACGCAAGAACGGCACGGGTGGAAATGGCTGCTGGCGACACCTGCGTTGATTGTTCTGGTTCTTGCGGCCTCCGGCCCGCTGATGATCGTGGTGCTGTATTCCTTTCTCAGCCCCGGCAATATGGGCGGTGTGGCATGGGAGTTTTCCACCGATGCATGGTTCCGCGTCTTCATGCGCCGCGATATTTTCGACCCCGAAAATGTAACGATCAATCAGGCACATCTGGCCGTTCTGTGGCGCTCGGTCTGGCTGTCGGCGCAAACCACGGTGATCTGTGCGATCCTCGGCTTTCCCACGGCGTGGTTCATCGCCACCCGCCCGCCAAGCCAGCGTACGGTATGGCTGTTTCTGATCACCATTCCGTTCTGGACCAACCTGCTGATCCGTACTTTCGCCATTCAGGAAATGCTGCGCAACAACGGTACGATCAACACCGCCCTGATGTCGCTGGGCGTGATCAACGAGCCGATCCCGATGATGTTCACCGATTTCGCTGTGCTGCTGGGGATGGCCTATGTCTTCATGCCGCTGATGGTGCTGCCGCTTTATGCCGCGATGGACAAGATGGATTTCCGTCTGGTCGAGGCCGGATACGATCTTTACGCCAGCCGGATCGCGGTGCTGCGCCATGTGATCCTGCCGCTGGTCAAGCCGGGGTTTATCGCAGGTTCGATCCTTGTGTTCATCCCCTCGATCGGGGCTTACGTGACGCCGCGCGTTCTGGGTGGCGGGCAGAAGATGATGCTGGGCAACCTGATCGCGTTGCAATTCGGACAGGGGCGTAACTGGCCCTTGGGCGCGGCACTGGCAATGGTGCTGCTGATCATCACCATCACGGCGCTTGTGCTGTATCTGCGCGCGGTCAACCGTCAGGAGGCCAAGCGCGATGGCTAGACAATTCTCGATCACCCGCCTGCCCGGCTTTGGCGCGATTGCGCTGCTGACCTTTGTGCTGCTCTATCTGCCGATCATCATTCTGGTGGTGTTCTCGTTCAACGAAAACCAGAGCCAGTCGATCTGGGGCGGCTTTTCCCTGCGCTGGTACGAGGCGGCGTTCGAAAACCAGCAGGTCCGCGATGTGTCGATCCGCTCGCTCTGGCTGGCCCTGATCGCCGCCGCCATTTCCACCGTTCTGGCCACACTCGCGGCCCTTGGCACTACGCGGGTATCACGCTTCAAGGGGCAGACCATCATCTATGCGCTGATCAACCAACCGCTGATGGTACCCGAAGTCGTCACAGGTATTGCGCTGTTGATCGTGGTGGCCTTTCTCAAGGTGCAGACCGGCTATACCGGTATGGGTTATCTGGTGCTGGCGCATACCGCGTTCTGCATTCCCTTCGCCTATCTGCCGATCCGCGCGCGGCTCGAAACGATGGATCGCACGCTGGAACAGGCGGCGTCAGACCTCTATGCCAGCCATTTTCAGGCATTCCGCTTTATCACCCTGCCGCTTCTGGTGCCGGGGATTATGGCCGGTTTCATGCTGGGTTTTGTGGTCTCACTGGATACCGTTGTGATTACCGAGTTTGTGAAATCAGCCGGGCAGGATACACTGCCCACTTATATGCTGGGGCAGTTGCGGCGCGCCGTGACCCCCGAAATGAACGCCATCGCCACACTGTTTCTGGCGCTGTCGCTGTGTATTGTGACCTTGTTTTTCCTTGTCACAAGCAAACGCGGGTAACCGCACAACACGGGAGAGTACAACATGAAAAAAACAATCGCACTGGGGACCGCCGCGCTGCTGGCGTCTACCTCGCTGGCAAGCGCCGAAGGCGTGGTAAACCTTTACAACTGGGGCAACTATACCAGCCCCGAGATGCTTGAGAAGTTCAAGGCAGAAACGGGCATCACCGTGAATGTGACCGATTTCGACAGCAACGACACGGCGCTGGCGCGTGTGCGCCAAGGCGGTCACGGCTTTGACATCGTGGTGCCGACCCATTCCTATCTGCAAACATGGGTCGACGAGGGGCTTTTGATGCCGATCGACAAATCAATCGTCGTCAACCACGGCAATATCGCGCCGGAATGGACGGATGTACCCTTTGATCCGGGCCGCGAATACTCGGTACCGTGGCAATGGGGCACAACAGGGATCACCGTTGATACGGCTGTCTATGACGGCAACATCAATACCGCTGATATCGTGTTCAACCCGCCGGAAGAGTTGAAGGGCAAGATCAACGTCGTGCCGGAAATGTCCGATGTGATGGCCATCGCGATCTATTACGCGGGCGGTGAATCCTGCACCGAGGACATGGATGTCATGCGCAAGGTCCGTGACACGCTGGTCGCGGCCAAGCCGCATTGGAAGGCGATGGATTACAGCACCGTGGAAAACTTCGCTTCGGGAGATTTTTCCGCAGGGATCGGCTGGAACGGTGCGACGATGCGCGCGCGGTTCCAGCGTGATACGGTTGCCTATGGCTATCCCGAAACCGGATTTCCCGTCTGGATGGACAATGCCGCCGTGCTGGCCGATGCACAGAACCCCGAGAATGCGATGACATTCATCAACTTCATTCTCGACCCTGAAAATGCCGCCATGATCTCGAATTTCGCACGCTACGCCAATGGTGTGGCAGGCTCGGATGAATTCCTGTCCGAAGAAATGCGCGGCGCTCCCGAACTGACCATCCCCGAGGATCTGGTCTCGGCTGGTAAATTCAGCGAAGCCTGCCCTCAAGCCGTGAACGATTTGCAATCGCAGATCTGGACCGAACTGCTGCAGTAAGCCTGCAAAGGTTTCCATAAAACGTATGCGGCGCAGTCAGACTGCGCCGCATTTTCTATCAGGTCACTCGCGTGGTCCGCGTCGGGCCGTCAGTCCAGATGGCGGGTTGCATCCAGCAAGGCCAGCAGCTCTTGCCGCATCTCCAGCAGGCTGGTCTGATGCGCCTCAGGCAGTGTGCCATAGGCAAGTGCACCGTCAAATGCCTTGAGCACATGATCCTCGCCGCTGCGGATGCTGTCCATGATATCATCGTCGATCTCGTCAAAAAACGCGCGCAGGCTGACAACCGCCTCATTCACCGTTCCCATGAACGAGCCGTCCACATCGACCTCGGCCCCCAGTGAGATCAGGATATTTGCAATCGCCGTTGCGTGACTGCTGTGCAGGTCGCGGAATTGCTGCGCTGTGGCGCGAAATTCCGGCTCGGCTTTCTCGACCATCTTCTCATAGCCCTGAAGGACGTCCACAGTCAGTGTGTAACTCTGCGACCGCATCCACGACTTGCGGCTCCCTGCCCTCGGTTTCACCCGTCGAGTTGTCCAGAATGATGCGTCCTGTTTCCGGCGTAATCATTGTTATGTCCCCTTATCTGGGTGGTGTGTGCGATCACGGATACAACACGCGATGAGACCAACGGTTCCCGCCTGCACCTGCATCCGGCAGGTTACCGCTCGTGCATGCAGGCGGGCAGTCGCGGTGTCGCAGGCAGTTGCAGCCTTGCGACGGCCCAAGCATCCATAGCCTCAGACTAAGTGAGAGCCAAAGTATCGCGCTTTGTCATAAATTTGCGTGGCTCCTAGACTTGGTGTACGCTGTCCATTCGGTCCTCAGCCTGCCTTGTGCGGTTTTCAGGCCGCGCAGGACCGACAAACCGGACAATGACGCACCCTTTCGGCACCGGCCGCACAGGGGATCAGTCGCCGCAGTCCAAGGAAAGAGGTTCCGACTTGCAACACTCCACCTCTGCTCTCGTCACTGCCGGGCTTGCGCGCGAACGCCGCGATCTGGCTGTTGCCTACCGCCTGATTGCGCATTTCCAACTGGATGACAGCATCTTCACGCATATCTCGTCGCGCGCCCCAAAAGACGAGGGCGAGCATGCCTTTCTGATCAACCCTTTCGGTCTGCGCTTTGACGAGGTGAACGCCTCGAACCTTGTCACCGTCGATCTCGACGGCAAAATCCTGCACGACAGCTTCGGCGCAGGGATCAATGACGCAGGCTTCACGATCCATAGCGCGGTGCATGCAGCGCGCCCCGAAGTGGGCTGTGTGATCCATACCCATACGGTGGCAGGGGTTGCGATCTCCTCGATGAAGGAAGGTATCCTGCCGCTGAACCAATGGGCATTGCAGTTCCACAACCGTGTGGCCTTCCATGATTACGAAGGCATAGCACTTGATCTGGCCGAGCGTGAAAGGCTTGTGGCCGATCTGGGCAATGCCAAGGTGATGATCCTGCGCAACCACGGCCTTCTGGTCTGTGGTGGCACAGTGGGCGAGGCTTTTGCCCTGATGTACAACATCGAGCGGACCTGCCGCGCGCAACTGGCGATCATGTCCAGCGGTGGCACGCCCAACACGGTATCGCCCGAACTGGCCGAGCATACCGCCGCGCAATACGAGATGCTGACCCGCAATCGCGGCAATCCCGATTTTCACGACCCCGAGTGGGAGGCCTATGTCCGCCTCGCGCTCAAGATCTATCCGGATCTGGCAGCATAAGCCCGAACGGATACCGGCGCTGCAATGCGCCCCTCCATTAACCAACACGGGAGTTTTCCGAATGAAACGAACCTTGACCCTTACCACAGCGACAGCCATCGCGCTGGCCATGAGCCTGCCGGCTTTCGCCGACACCCCGCAACCCGGCGGTCGTCTGAACCTGATCATCCAACCGGAGCCACCCAGCCTGATGATGGGTCTGGTGCAGAATGGCCCGACCCAGATGGTGGCAGGCGATATCTATGAAAGCCTGCTGCGCTATGACGAAAACCTGGTACCCCAGCCCTCGCTGGCGAAATCGTGGGAAGTGTCCGAGGACGGGCTGACCTATACATTCACGCTGCAAGACAATGTGAAATGGCACGACGGCGAGGATTTCGATTCCTCCGACGTGGTGTTCTCGGTCGATGTGTTCCTGCGCGAAACCCATCCGCGCCTGCGCGCCTCGCTCGTGCATGTGGACACCATCGAAGCGCCCGACGCCAACACCGTTGTTTTCAACCTGAAACAGCCCTTCGGTCCCTTCCTCGGTATTTTCGAGGCGGGCACGATGCCGATGATCCCGCAGCACATTTATGAAGGCACGGATTTCGCCAATAACCCGATGAACAACACGCCCATCGGTACAGGTCCGTTCAAGTTTCAGGAATGGGAGCGCGGCAGCTACATCCATCTGGTCAAGAACGAAGACTATTACATGGAGGGCAAGCCCTATCTGGACGAGGTCTATTATCAGGTCGTGCCGGATGGCGCATCGCGCGCAGTGGCCTATGAGACCGGACAGATCGACGTTCTGCCCGGCGGTTCGGTCGAAAACTTCGACGTGCCGCGCATCACGGCGATGGATAACACCTGCGTCACCGACAAGGGCTGGGAACACTTCGGCCCGCATAGCTGGATGTGGATGAACAACCACGAAGGCCCGATGGCAGATGTGAACACGCGCAAGGCCGTGATGCATTCGCTGGACCGCCAGTTCGCGCTGGACGCGCTGTGGAACGGTCTGGGCAAGCTGGCAACCGGGCCGGTGTCGTCATCGACCCGTTTCCATGAAAGCGGCACGCCCTCGATCGGCTATGATCCCGAACTGGCCAAACAGTTTCTGGCCGATTCCAGCTATGACGGCGAGAAAATCCGCCTGCTTCCCCTGCCCTACGGCGAGACATGGCAGCGCTGGGCCGAAGCCACGCGCCAGAACCTGATCGAGACCGGCTTTGACGTCGAACTGGTTGCCACCGATGTGGCGGGCTGGAACCAGCGGGTGGGTGAATGGGATTTCGATCTCGCGTTCACATACCTGTACCAGTATGGCGATCCAGCCCTTGGCGTATCGCGGACCTATGTGGAATCCAACATCGCCAAAGGCTCGCCGTGGAACAACGTGGCGGGCTACGTGAACCCCGAAGTGGACGCGCTGTGGCAACAGGCAGCTGTCAGCGCCAGCGAAGGCGAGCGGCAGGAGCTTTACACGCAGATCCAGAACATGATCGTCGAGGATGTGCCGGTTGCATGGCTGCTGGAGCTTGGTTTCCCGACGATCTATCGCTGCAACGTCAAGGATCTGGTCACGACCGGTATCGGCATCAATGACGGTCTGCGCGACGCCTGGATCGAGCGCTGATCCATCCCAGGGGGCGCGGCCATTGTGCCGCGCCCTGACCTTTTTCGCGCGCCGTATCCCGCACGCTGACATCTGGAGACCCGACACTTGATCCGTTTCATTCTGGCTCGGTTGGTCAAGGCGATAGTCATTCTGCTGGCTATCCTGATCTTCAACTTCCTGCTGATCCACGCCGCACCCGGTGATCCAGCCGCCGTTATGGCGGGCGAAGCCGGTGCGACCGACGAGAAGTTCATCGCGGATCTCAGGGCGCGTTTCGGGCTGGACCAACCCTTCGGCGTGCAGCTTTGGCTTTACGTCAAAGCCACGGTGCAACTGGACCTTGGCTTTTCCTACAGGCAGAACATGCCGGTGATTGACCTGATCTGGCAACGCCTGCCAGCCACCTTGCTGCTGACGATGACCGCCTTTGTGATCGCTCTGGTACTGGGTGTGACCGCCGGTGTGCTGGCCGCATCAAAGCAGGGCACGTGGTGGGACAGCATCATCTCGGCCATGGCGCTGCTATTCTACGCAACGCCGCTGTTCTGGGTGGCGCTTATGGCGTCGCTGCTGTTCTCGGTCGTGCTGGGCTGGTTGCCCGGCTACGGATATGAGACCATCGGCGCGAATTACACCGGCCTTGAACGGGTGCTGGATATCGGCAAACATCTGATCCTGCCCGCGACAACGCTGGGGCTGTTCTTCATGGCTGTCTACATGCGGATGACCCGCGCCTCGATGCTGGAAATGTCGCGTCTGGATTTCGTCAAGACCGCACGGGCCAAGGGCCTGAGGAATGGCGTGATCCAGCGCCGCCATGTGCTGCGGAATGCTTTGCTGCCGGTGATCACGCTGGCTGGCCTTCAGGCCGGGCAAATCGTGGGCGGCGCGGTTCTGACCGAAACCGTCTTTGCATGGCCCGGCATTGGCCGTCTGCTGTTCGAGGCGATCAGCCAGCGCGACTATAGCGTGATGCTGGGGGTCTTTTTCGTCTCGGCGGCGATGGTGCTGTTGTTCAACCTGATCACCGACGTCCTGTATGTTCTGGTCGATCCCCGCATAAGGCTGACATGATGCTGGAAGGTTTCAAACGCTTTGCACGCAACCGCGGCGCCGCTATCGGTCTGTTCATCCTGCTGATCGTCTTTCTGACCGCTGTGCTGGGACCACTGCTTTATCCTGACAGCCCGTGGAAAATGGTGCAGCGCCCCTTCCTGCCGCCTTTCACAGTGGATGGTCTGCCACTGGGCACCGATGCCTTGGGCCGCGATGTGATGGCAGGGCTGGTGCACGGCGCACGGATTTCGCTGCTCGTGGGTCTTGTCTCAACCGTTGTGGCCTTGCTGATCGGTGTGCCGATCGGGGCAATGGCGGGCTATTTCGGCGGGTTTGTCGATGATGCGCTGATGCGCTTTACCGAGTTCTTCCAGACGATCCCCAGCTTTGCCCTTGCTATCGTCTTGCTGGCGATCTTCCAGCCCAGTCTGTTCTATGTCATCCTTGCGATTGCCATTGTCAGTTGGCCCCCCGTCGCACGTCTGGTGCGCGGCGAGGTTCTAAGCCTGCGCTCGCGCGAATATGTCGAGGCGGCGATGCTGTCGGGCCAAGGCACCTTGCAGATCATTACACGGCAGATCCTGCCCAATGCCCTGCCCCCGATCATCGTGCTGGCATCCTTGATGGTGGCAACCGCGATCCTGCTGGAAAGCAGCCTGTCCTTTCTGGGACTGGGCGATCCCAACGTGATGTCATGGGGCTATATGATCGGCACGGCACGTACCGTGATGCGCACAGCATGGTGGCTGTCCTTCATCCCCGGCGTCGCCATCCTGCTGACGGTGCTGGCCATGAACCTGATCGGCGAAGGTCTGAATGACGCGCTGAACCCGCGCCTGTCGAGGAAAAGCCGATGAGCCTTCTGGAAATCGAGAATCTGGCGATTGCCCTGCCAGCCGGAGCAGATCGCGCCCTTGCGGTGGAAGGGGTGAATTTCAGCCTGCGCAAAGGCGAAATCCTGTGCATCGTCGGCGAAAGTGGATCAGGCAAGTCGATGTCGGCCAATGCCGTCATGGGCCTGTTGCCCGAAGGGGTGGAACCCTCGGATGGACATATCCGGTTTCACGGTCGCGAGATCCTGCACCTGAACGAGGACGAGCGCAGGGACATTCGCGGCAAATCCATCAGCATGATCTTTCAGGAACCTCTCAGCGCGCTGAACCCGCTGATGCGCGTCGGCGCGCAGATCTGCGAGGTGTTCGAGGCGCATGGTCTGCTGACCCCAACCGAGCGCATGGCGCGGGCTGTGGAACTGCTGGAGGAGGTCGGCCTGCCCGATCCCGACAAGACAATCCGCGCCTATCCGTTCCAGTTGTCGGGCGGTCAGCGCCAACGCGTGATGATCGCGATGGCACTGGCACTGGAGCCGGAAATCCTGATCGCGGACGAACCGACCACAGCGCTGGATGTGACGACACAGGCCCAGATCCTTGCCCTGATCGAGGAGTTGCGCCGCAAGCACGACATGGCAGTGATCTTTATCACCCATGATTTCGGCGTGGTCGCCGATATCGCGGACCGCGTGATCGTGATGCAGACCGGCAAAATCGTGGAACAGGGCAGCGCTGAGGATGTGCTGCTGCGCCCGTCGCATCCCTACACAAAATCCCTGATCGCCGCGATTCCGGGGATGAAGGACAAACCGGATGCAGCACAGCCACATACGCAGCAAAGCCCTGTCATCCTGTCCGTGCAGAAGCTGAACAAAACATTCAGCACCGGCGGCGGATTGTTCAAGCCCGCCCGCGTGGTGCATGCGGTCAATAACCTGACCTTTGATCTGCATCTGGGCGAGACCATCGGGATCGTCGGTGAAAGTGGCTCGGGCAAATCCACCGCAGGACGTTGCATCATCCGCCTGATCAACCCCGACAGCGGCACTGTGCGCCTGTCGGATGTCGATCTGACAGCGCTTAACGGTCGTGCCCTGCGGATGGCGCGCAGCAAGGCGCAGATGATCTTTCAGGACCCCTATTCCTCGTTGAACCCGCGGGCACGGATCGGGCGCATCCTGACGGAAGGCCCGATTGCGCATGGCGTGCCGCAAGCACAGGCGATGGATCGCGCCCGCGAGTTGCTGGCCCTTGTCGGGCTGGACCCTTCGGCCGTGGACCGCTTTCCGCATGAGTTTTCCGGCGGGCAGCGCCAAAGGATCGGGATTGCCCGCGCGCTTGCATTGGACCCTGATGTCATCATCGCGGACGAAGCGGTGTCGGCGCTGGACGTGTCCATTCAGGCGCAGGTTCTGGATCTGCTGGCCGATCTGAAGGCGCGGCTGAACCTGTCGATGCTGTTTGTGACCCACGACCTGCGGGTCGCGGCGCAGGTCTGCGACCGTATCATGGTGATGCGGCGCGGCGAGGTGGTCGAGATGGGACTAACCGCGCAGGTGCTGGGCCAGCCCGAACATGAATACACCCGCAGCCTACTGGCTGCGATCCCCGGACGCCACCACGAAGCGGCCATGCGTCAGGCCGTTGCCACCTACTGAACACCCGAACCATGAAAGGCGCGCCGATCATGCCATCCATTCCCCCTTCCGATGTGATCGAAGGTGTCTATCTCTGCGACCATCTGGACCTGCCGCGCCTGTTCGCCCCCACGCTCGACGCGCTGCCCGGTCTGCATATCTATGCACCCGATCAGGTGCCCGATCCCGCACGCATCCGCTTTGCGCTGGCATGGCGTCCCGGCCCACAGGCCTTTGCGCCCTATAGCGATCTGTCACTGGTGCAGTCCATCGCATCGGGCGTTGACGGTATCCTTGCCAGCGGCAGCCTGCCGCCGCGGGTCAAGGTGGCGCGGGTGCGCGATCCCGGACAGGCGCATGTGATGGCAGGCTTTGCCGTGTGGCATCTGATCTGGCATCACCGCGCGATGGGCACCTATGTCCGCAACGCTGCCAAGGGCCTGTGGAAGCGCACCAGCTTTGGCAGGCTGATCGCGCCCTCAGAGCTGACGGTCGGCGTTCTGGGTTACGGCCTGATGGGGCGCATGATCGCGGAAGCGGTCGAAAAGCTTGGCTTTAACGTGGTGGCCGCCAGCAATACCCCGCGCAACGGCACTGGTGCGATCAAGGTCGTATCGGGGCCAGACGCCTGCCAGACCGTGGGGCGGCAGGCCGATTTCCTGATCAATGTCCTGCCGCTGACAGGGGCCACCCACAGCCTGATCAACGCGGATTATCTGGCGGGCATGAAACAGGGCGCGGTGCTGATCCATCTTGGGCGGGGCGAGCATGTGATCGAAGCCGATCTGCTGGCTGCTTTGGAAAGCGGGCGTCTGGGCGGGGCCTCGCTGGATGTGTTCGCGACCGAACCCTTGGCACCGGATCACCCGTTTTGGACCCATCCCAAGGTTCTGGTAACCCCGCACGAGGCCAGCGTTCTGCCCGCCGCGGCCGTGGCCACATCGCTCAGCCGTTCCCTGCACGAGGTGGTTGCAGGGCTACCCCTGACCACAGGCGTTGATCGCAACAAAGGGTATTGAGGACAACATATGACACTGGACACCATCTTCGACGAGCGCCAGCTTGGTCACGCGCCCGAAATCTATTTCCGCCGCGGCAAGGCCATGCCGCATCAGGAACAACCGCTGCGCGCCATCCTGATCCGCGACATGCTGCTGGACAACGGTTTTGCCGTCGATACGCCCCGCGATTTCGGGCTGGACCCGATCACTGCCGTGCACGACCCCGATTACGTCACTTTCTTCCGTGACGCCTATGACAGGTTCCGCGCCAATGCCGATGCGGATGCGCTGGCGATCCCGACCATGCACCCCGGTGTGCGGCGCGGTAAATGTCCGACAGATATCCACGGCGCGATGGGATGGTGGATGACCGACACCTCGACCCCGCTGACGCCCCAGACATGGGATGCGATCTACTGGTCCGCACAGACAGCGATCGAAGCGGCCGAGCGCGTGATCGAGGGCAAACAAATGGTCTATGCCTTGTCGCGCCCGCCGGGGCATCACGCGATGCAGGCCGCATCGAACGGGTTTTGCTTTTTCAACAACGCTTGTGTGGCCGCCCACCACCTGACCCGCCGTTGGAAACGCGTGGCCCTGCTGGATATCGACGTGCATACTGGCAACGGCAGTCTGGATATCCTTTATGAACGGGGCGACATCTTTTTCTGTTCGATCCATCCCGATCCCGCCACCTTTCCGACCTTCTTTCTGGGGCATGCCGATGAAACCGGCGCAGGCGACGGGGAAGGCACTTGTATGAACCTTCTGCTGGAACAGGGCGACGGCGAGGACAAGGTGCTGGCCCGTCTGGATCAGGGCATCGCTGCGATCAAATCCTTCGGAGCCGAGGCGCTTGTCGTGTCCTTGGGCTTTGACATGGCCGCTGACGATCCGCTGGCCGCCGTCAAGGTCTATCCCGAAGGCTTTTCAGAAATGGCCCGCCGGATCACAGCCATGGGCCTGCCCACGGTACTGGTGCAGGAAGGCGGCTATCTGGGGCCATCGCTGGCGCTCAATGCCCGATCCTTCCTCACAACCTGCCGCAATATGCTCTGACAATGGCGCCCATACGCGAAAGGTCCGGATTGAGGCTTGACCATCCCCGCCCACAAGCGGGATTATACGGCATGGCCTCAGATATTGATCTGCACCGCTTCCTGTCCGAACCTGCTTCGCAATCCAGAAGCAAGCTGTCGAATTGGGGCATGTTGCGTACCTTCCATCATATTGCAGATCGGGGCAGCCTGACGGCAGCAGCGCGGGCATTGGCAATCAGCCAACCCTCGGTCAGTGCGGCGCTGCAACGGCTGGAGGATGTGCTGGGCCACCAGTTGATCGAACGGGGCAGGCGGCGCTTTGCCCTGACGACCCATGGCCAGATCCTGTTCACCGAAACCCAGCGCATGTTCCGCGCCGTACAACGCGCCGAGGAACGGTTGCGCGTCGAGGGCAGCAGCCTGACAGGACAGCTGAGGTTGCAGACAGTGACCGGCAATGGCAGCGATCTGTTCGACGAGGCACTGCGCCTGATGCACCAACGCCATCCCGCCATAGGCTTTGACATCGATGTCGCATCGTCCCACCGGATTGTCCGCAATGTCGCGGACCAGATCGTGCCTTTCGGGGCCTGCCTGATGGTGCGGCCTGCACCGGGTCTGACCTGCAAGCTGATGCTGCGCTCGGAGTACGGGATCTATTGCGGGCACGAACATCCGCTTTACGGGCGCAAGGATATCACCCTGTCCGACCTGCGCGACGAGGGCTATGTCGGGTTCGCCTGCAGCTCTGAGGGCGACGCGCCCGAACCGTTGGTCGCACTGCGCAACACCTACGGTCTTGGTCACAACCTGCGCGGCACCAGCCCGAACTTCGCCGAAGTCGTGCGGATGCTGGTGGCGGGGCTGGGTATCAGCATTCTTCCTGTGATGACCGTACAGACCCGCATCAGGGACGAACAGCTTTGGCGCTTCCCGCTGGACGAGGTCAAGCTGAGCGCGGATCTCTATTTCGTCAGCAATCCCAAGGCCAGCCATTCCCCCGTTGAAACTGCGTTTCTTGAGGTCGTGGACGAGGTTCTGATCGCGGCCGAGGATGCAATCATTGCGGTCTGAGGCTGACCTGCGAGAAAGCTTTGTCCGCCTATGCCAGACATAGCAAACTCTGGCTTTGGTTCCGCCCCGTTCCAGCCTATCGTCCGTCGGAACAGGCCTTGCGGCAACGCCCGCACGCGCCATTGCGACAGGTGAGAAATGAGCGAAGACATGCTGGCCCGGCGCGTCCGGTTGATGGGGCCGAATGTGCCCACATTCTACGAGACCCCGCTGCATCTGGTGCGCGGGCAAGGTGTCTGGGTCTGGGACAAACAGGGCAACCGCTATCTGGATTGCTACAACAACGTGCCCCATGTCGGCCATTGCCATCCCCGCGTGGTTGCGGCCATCGCCGCCCAAGCGGCTGTGTTGAACACGCATACGCGTTACCTGCATGATGCGGTGCTGGATTATATCGAAAGGCTGACCGCCAAGCTGGATCATGGCATCGCGCAGGCGATTATGGTCTGCACCGGATCCGAGGCCAATGACATCGCGCTGCGGATGGCGCAGGCGGTGACGGGCAAGACCGGCATCATCGCGACCGACAATACCTATCACGGCAACACCTCTGCCGTCAGTGTGCTGTCGACCCGCCGCCCGCCGATCGGCGGCTATCCGGACCATGTCAGACTGGTCCCTGCCCCTGACACGCTGCGTCCTGTGGGGGGCAGTCTTGAAAGGCAGGCACAAGCTTTTGCCGATCACGTCGCCCGCGCAATCTTTGAGCTGGAACAGGCGGGACACGGCTTTGCGGGCATGATGCTTTGCCCTGTCTTTGCCAATGAAGGGCTGCCCGCCGTTCAACCGGGATTTCTTGACCCGACGGTCGCAGTCGTCAAAGCCGCCGGTGGTCTGCTGATCGCGGACGAGGTTCAGCCCGGCTTTGGCAGGGTCGGTTCGGACTTCTGGGGCCATGACTGGCTGGGTTTCGCGCCTGATGTGGTGACCGTGGGCAAGCCGATGGCCAATGGCCATCCGGTCGCGGCCGTGCTGACACGCCCCGATATCATGGCCGCATTCCGCGAGGCATTTGGCTATTTCAACACCTTTGGAGGCAATCCGGTGTCCGCCGCCGCCTGTCTGGCCACGCTGGATGTGATCGAGGACGAGGGCCTGCAAGCCAATGCCGCCCGCGTCAGTGCCCATCTGCAAGAACGGATGCGCGCCCTGCGCCATCCACTGCTGGCCGAGACGCGTAACGCGGGCCTGTTCTTTGCCGCCGAATTCGTGACCGATGATGCCATGACCCCCGCCAGCGCCTTTACCGCAGCACTTGTCGAGGCGATGTTGCAGCGCGGTATCCTGCTCAACCGCGGCGGTCGTGCCGCCAATGCGCTGAAGATACGCCCGCCGATGCCCTTTTCCGTCGAGAATGCGGATATGCTGATGGACAATCTTCAGGCGGCGCTCATCGATACGCCAGTGCCGCACGCATGAGCCTGACCGATTTACAGGCGCAAGCGTTTGCAGCCCTCGCCGCCGCCAGATGGGGGGCCGCATCCACGCCCAAGCTGATCAAGAACCGCGAGAATGCGGTGTTTGACGTCACCCTGCCCCATGGTCGCGCAGCCCTGCGCCTGCACCGTCGCGGCTATCAGAGCGCCACCGCGATCCGGTCCGAGCTGTGGTGGTGTGAGGCGCTGGCCACAGCGGGCCTGCCCGTTCCCACTGCGATCCGTGCCTTGAATGGTGAACTGCTGGCGGATATAGGTGCGGGGCAACTGGCTTCGGTAATCGACTGGGTCGACGGCACCATCCTCGGGCAGGCTGAAATCCCGCTTTCGGGATCGGTGGAACAGCAATGCGCCCGCTATGCGGCCTTGGGCGCGCTGATCGCGCGCATCCATGCCGCGACCGTTGCGCTGAACCTGCCGCCGGACTTTGACCGCCCGCGCTGGGATATTGATGGGCTGGTCGGTGCCAACCCGCTTTGGGGCCGTTTCTGGGATCATCCGGTGCTGTCACAGGCCGAGGCCACAACCCTGCGACAGGTGGCACAGCACTGCCACGGCATGCTGACGCAATACGCAACGGGCGGCGGGGATGTCGGCCTGATCCATGCCGATCTGCTGCGCGAGAATGTCATTTTGCACCCTGACAGCAACACCATGACGCTGATTGATTTCGACGATAGCGGCTTTGGCTTTCGGCTGTTCGATCTGGGAACGGCCCTGTCGCAGAACCTTTACGAGCCGGCACGCGATGCATTGGCCGCGGCGCTGATCCAAGGCTACGGCGCACATCGCGCCCTGTCGGCGCGCGATATCGCCATGGTGCCGGTCTTCACGCTGCTGCGCTGTCTGGCCTCACTGGGCTGGACGATGGGCCGGATGCCCGCAGACCATCCGCGCGCCAGACACTATGCTGATCGCGCGATCATGGCCGCAGGGTTGGCAAAGCTGCCCTGACTGCGCGCCACGCCTCAGGCCGGTTTGACCTCGATCTCCAAAAACTCGACCACGCTGTCGGTGCGGTTCTGCACATCATGCTCGACCCCGATCTGGCGGGCATAGGGCACGCCCACGCTGATCTGGTTATCGGTGGTGCTGCCATCGGGATGCAACAAGGTCAGCACCCCCGCGATGGTCGGGACCACGACATAATCCTTTTCATGCCGGTGCCAGCCTGTCGCGCTACCCGGCGGAAAGGTCCAGCGCGTCACGATGCAGAAGTCATTGTCGATTTCGGTTTTCGATAGTGCCGTGTCCATTGTGTCAGCCTCCACGCGTATTTCGATCACTCCGGTCAGAGCGTAATTTGGCACTGACCGAACAAAAACTCTCATTCAGCAACGGCCGCCTACCCTTGGGATGCAATATCCGACACAGGCTCGGTACCGCACCAGTCGGCGATGAAAAGCGCCATGGCCTTGGTGACACTGCGCAGCGAGGACAGGCTGACACATTCGTCAAAACCGTGGATATTGCGCGCCACAGGACCATAGCACAGGGTCGGGATACGGTTATACAGCGCATAGACCCGCGCATCCAGATAGCCCGCTGTCATCATGGTTTCCAATGGCGCGCCGAACGCGGCCTCATGCGCCAGACCCAATACCTTTTCCGCGTCCGATCCGCGTTCCAGAACATAGCCTTCGGCGCAAAACCCGTTCTGCACCAGTTGCGGCGGGTTTTGTGACAGGTAGCGATCAGCCCGCGCAAAGCTGCGGATATGGTCTTCGATCTCGGCGAATTTCTGTTTGGCGTTCTGGCCCGCATAGATCGACACGCGCACCTGAAAGCGGCACCATGCCGGAACGGACGATCCCCAGTCACCGCCTTCGATCTTGCCGATATTGAGGTTGATGGGATGGGCATCGCTCAGGAATTCGGGGTGCTGGTCCTTCTCGCCGTTCCATTTCACCTCGATCTCGCGCAGGGCACCGATGACACGGTAAGCCGCATCGATCGCATTCGCGCCCTCGCCCATTTCGCGCACATGTACAGGCGTGCCGCGCACCTCGACCGAGAACCACAAGACGCCGACACAGGCGCGCACCAACTTGTTCTCCTCCGGCTCGGGGATCAGCGCGGCATCAGCCGTGTAACCGCGCAGGAATGTCTGCAAAGCGCCATTGCCCGTCGATTCCTCCTCGACGACCGATTGCAGATAGACGGTGGCCGCTGGTTGAAGACCGATGCTTTTCAGCGCCTCAAGCGCAAAGACATTGGCGGCGGCCCCTGCCTTCATGTCGCCACTGCCCCGCCCATACATCCAGTCGCCCACGATCTCGCCGCCATAGGGGGCTTTTTCCCACATATCCGCAGGCCCGAGGGGGACGACATCGACATGGTGTTGCAGGATCAGCGAGCGCCCCGTTTCGGTGCGCGGATGGTGGATACCCACCACAATCGGCGCTTCCGAATGTTCGGGCGAAAACGCACCGGCCCCTTCATGTGACACAAGCTCCGCCTGACACATCTCAAAGCGGTCCATCTTGAAGCCCCGTTCGGACCAGTCACGGAACAGGAAATCCTGAATCGCGAACTCCTCGCCGCGCTGCGAGGGAAATGACACCAGTTTGCGGGTATAGTCGAGTTGCGCCTCGAACCCCGTGTCTACAGCCGCCTCGATCGAGGCGCGCAGCGCAGCAGTAACAGTCATCCGGTTCTCCTGTTCCTATTCGGGCGTACCTTGAAGGCTGGGAAAACCACAGTCAAACAGGAACAGGACAACAGCCTGCGCACAGCGAAAAAGCCGTGGATTTATATCCCTTTACTGCACCATGACGGCATCCGGCAAAGGGTCAGACAATCAGATCGGCAATCTCGGTGCGGCAATAGTCGTGGATATCACCGGCACGCGTCAGCCATATCGTATCACGATGCGCCGCGATATGGGTCAGGGCACGGCGCAGATGGCGCAGGCGGTAGGGTTGGCCCACCAAATAGGGATGCAGGGCAATCCCCATGACCAGCGGTTGCGCTTTGGACTGCGCCAGCATCTCGTCGAAATTGTCGATGATCATATCCGCAAACTGTGCGGCCCCGTCCTTGCGTGCCACGATCGAGGGGATGTCGTTCACCTCTTGCGGATAGGGGATCGAAAGCAACCGACCGGCGCGCGTCCGCATCCAGACGGGCTGATCATCCATGCACCAGTTCAGCGTATAGCCATAGCCGGCTTCGGCCAGCAGGTCGGGTGTCACATGGCTTTCCGCGATCCAAGGCGACAGCCAGCCTTGCGGGGCCACACCTTCGGCGCGCGTGATCAGGTCCGTCGCCTCGGCAATAAGCCGCGCCTCTTCGGTTTCATCCAGAATGCTCTGGCGTTCGGCATTGGTGCGCCCGTGTCCCAGCACATCATCGCCGCGCGCGCGAAACGCCGCCATCAGATCAGGCGCATAATCATACATTGCGGAATTGGCCAGCACACTGGCAGGCATGTCGAGCGTATCGAACATCTCAAGCATGCGCCACGCGCCGACCCTGTTGCCATAGTCGCGCCAAGCGTAATTCAGCACATCGGGCTGCGGCCCACCGGGGGCCAGTTCCGCACCCAATCCCTCGCCAAAAGCGAAATGCTCGAGGTTCAGCCCGATATAGACCGCCAGCCGCGCACCGTTCGGCCAGTTATAATCGGGGCGTTGCGTGATCGGCACATAGTCATAGCGGTCGTGACCCGGCAGCATGATTACAGCTCCGCCTCGGCAAGACCCGCCTTGTGTAGCAATATCTCGGCGCTGTCGTTCCAGACGTCGGTACGCACCAGCTTGCCATCGCGCACGATGAATTTGTCCATATAGCGGTTGGTCTCGAACGCCGTGCCGTCATGCCATTCGCCGCAAAGATAGCCGGTGTTGTAGACATGGACATCGCCGGTGTCAGGGTCCAGCGCCGCATCGGTGCGCAGGAAGCGCTTCTTGACCCACGCATAACGCTTGGCGTTGAACGCCGCACTTTCGGCAGGGCCTGCGAATTTGCGCCCGCCGGTGAAGACCAGCTCGAATCCCGGCGCAAGATAGGCGGACGCGCCCACCGGATCAGGGATCATCGACCGCTCCAGATAGGCCTCGACGATGGCTTTGGCGGCATTGAGGGGGTCGGTGCGTTGGTCCATGGTATCCTCGCTATTGGATGGGGTGGGAATGCGCGGCACAGGCCGCGTGGCAAAAGCTTCGGACAATGACAGCGGCGGCATCGGCCATCAGCCGTGTGTCCTCATTGGCAGCGTCCAGACGCACGGCTGCAGCGCGGGCCTGTGCGGCAAGGGCGGATTCGTCCAGCGTCAGCACACGGTTTTGTGCAAATACCATGCGCCCGTCAATCATGACCTCGCGCAGCGCGGCCCCGTTTTCGGCAAAAACGATCTGCGACAGCGCATCGCGCAACGGCACATAGTGGCAATAATCACGGTCCAGAAACACCAGATCGGCGGCCCAGCCCTGTGCGATGCGGCCAACGCGGTCCAGCCCCATGATCCGCGCACTGCCTTCGGTCGCCATGCGAAACGCCTCAAGTGCCGTGACCCAGTGCTCGGACGTGTCCGCCTGTGCCCGCGACAGGGTCGCTGCAAGGCGCATCGCCTCGAACATGTTTTGCCCGTCCGAGGTATTCGAGGCATCCGTGCCAACGCCCATGACCACCCCCGTATCGGTCAGCGCACGGACTGGAGCAGTACCGGAACCGATCCGCAAATTGCTGAGCGGGTTGTGCACGATCCCTGCCCCCTGTGCAGCCAGCCGCACCGCCTCGTCCGCCGACAGCCATACGCCATGCGCGCCGCTGAAACGAGCTGATAGCAGGCCCAAGCCGTCCAGATGTGCGGTCAGGCTCGTGCCATAGCGCTGTTGTGCGGCCACCTGCTGCATCCGCGTTTCCGCCAGATGGGTTTGCAGGCGCAGATCACCAGCATCGGCCAATGCGGCGCAGGCCGTCAGAAAATCGTCCGAGCAATGCAGCGGGATCGCAGGCCCGAGTCCGGGACGCACGCGGTCCAGCGGGACCGGCCAGCTTGCAAAGGCTGCCTGGACCACAGCCAGCGTGTCTTGCCATTGCGGCAAGGTGATGGCGGCAAGGGCGGCGCGCATCGGCGCAGGGTACGCATCAAGCAACCCCGGCAGCGCCTGATAGATGGTGCGGTCCGAAATCATCGGGGCCACGACAGCGCGCATTCCGGCGCCGTGATACGCCTCGGCAACCGCATGGATGCCCGCAACCGACGGTCCGGGCAGTTCCACGCTCAGGTCGAAACATGCTGTGCAACCTTTACGGATCATCTCGGCGGCGGATAGTTGCGCGCTCAGCCGCAGGTCGTCCACGTTGCGCTTGCCATTCAGCGCCGATGCCCGGGCCAGAAACGTCTCGAGCGTGGCATCCTGCGGCACGCCACCGCGCCCCAGCGCACCATGCGAATGCGTATGCCCATTGACCAGTCCGGGAATGATGATGCGATCTTTCGCATCCATCACCGGCACACCGTCCGGCCCGTCGGCACCCGCGTCCATGATCGCCGCGATGCGACCATCCTCGATCAGCAGGGACAGATGATCGAACCGCGTGTTATCGACCAGCACAAGGCCACCGCGGATCAAAAACTGGGGGGCGTTCATGGGGATAACCGGCCTTGTGATGTGCTGAAAAACAGACACGCGCGCCGATACGGAATGCTCCGACCGGCGCGCGCAAAGGCTATGATCAGTTCATGATCTCGACAGCGAAGGCCCGCTCTTCCACCGGCGGCAGGAAGCTGCGATTGAAGATTTCCGAGGCCTCTGGCAGGCGTTCCAGCCCGTAACCCTTTGCCACGATCTCGATCGAGCGGGTCAGCCGTTCGTCCACCAGATCACCCATGCCGATTGTCTCGGTTTCGGGTGCGTTCATCAGGTTGGTCAGGGCAAAGTTCAGGCGCGCACGCTCGTTGTCCGCGTCGACAAGATTGTCAAACGCCGTCACGGCTTCCATCGCGACATCCTGATCTTTGGCGATTTCCAGCGTCGCGCGGTTCACGGCGCGCACCAAGCCTGCGACGGCATCTGGGTTGTCGGCCAGCAGCGACTGCGAGACCATCAGACCGTTGGAATAAAGGTCCATGCCGTAGTCTTCGAACTTGAACCAGTTATAGTCCTTTTCGGGGTCCTGACGGTTGGCGATCAGGTTGAACCAGCTTGTGATGGTGAACACAAACGCACCGTCGATGTCGCCGCGGATCAGCATCGGCTCTTGCAGGTTGGGGGCCATGTTTTCCTGCGCGACCTTGTCCATGTCGATGCCGTTGAGTTCGGCAAAGACCGGAAACAGGCGTGTGGTCGGTGTACCCTGCGCGCCGCCCAGTGTGCGGCCTTCAAAATCGGCAGGTTTTTCGATACCCGAGGATTTCGGCGACACAATCGCAAACGGCGGACGGTTCCAGAGCTGGTAGACCATCACTGGTGCTTCGCCCGGGCGCTGCGCTGCGTTTTGGATGATCGCATTGATATCGCCAAAACCCGCGTCATAGGCCCCACCCATGATCCGTGTCACCGTCGCGGCAGAACCTTCGCCCTGGTCGATGGTCACGTTCAGCCCTTCTTCGGCGAAATAACCCTTGCTGAGCGCCAGCAGGAAAGGCGCGTCCGAGCCTTGGGTTTTCCAGCCCAGCGTGAAGCGGATATCGGTCTGTGCCCACGCGGGCGAGAGGCCGACGACAAGGGCCATCACAGCCCCGATTACAGCAGTTTTCATATAAATGTTCCTTCTTTGACAGTTGGCAGGAGAGGGGAAAAGGATCAGGAAACAGCGATGTCATTGCCGCGCGTGGCCCATCCGGTCACGCGGCTTTCGAGGAAAGAGAAAAAGGCGTAGAGAGCGACCCCCATCAGCGCGAGGACGATCAGCCCCGCAAAGACAAGAGACACCTGAAAGTTCGACGATGCGGTCATCATCACATTGCCGATGCCCCGGTTCGAGGCGACCGTTTCAGACAGGACAGCCCCCACAAAAGACAGCGTGATCGCAACTTTCAGCGAGGCGAAGAAATAGGGCATCGTGCGCGGCAGCCCGACATTCCACAGGATTTCGCGCTTGGACGCGCCCAAAGTCTTGAGGACGTCTTCCAGATCCGGCTCGGTCGTGGCCAGCCCGGTCGAGATGTTCACCACGATGGGAAACACGCAGATCACCATCGCGGTCAGGATGGCAGGCGTGGTGCCCGATCCGAACCACAGCACGAAGATCGGAACGACCGCGACTTTGGGGATCGACGAGAAACCCACCAGCAGGGGATAGGCCACGCCGTAGGCCACACGCGATGTCCCGATCATCACACCTAGCGACACACCGATGATCACGCCCAGCGTGAAGCCCGTCAGCGTCGAATAAAGCGTTTGGATGATGTGCGGCCACAGCACCGGAAAGCGTGTCCATAGTGTCACCATAATTTCGGATGGCCGCGGCAGGATCAGGTCCGAGACATTCAGAAGGATGCAAAGCACCTCCCACATGAGGAAGAACCCCACGATAAGCGAGAAGGACATCATCCTGATTTTAGCGGTTTCAGTCATGGCGAAGCCTCTTTTCTGCAATCGGGTTCATTTGCGGATCTGGGCGATCAACTCGCGCAGGGCTTGGGTCATTTCCACGAATTCAGAACTGTAGATCAGGCCGATGTCGCGCGGTTGCGGCATCGTCACCGCCTTGTCCGAGATCACGCGACCGGGGCGCGCGCTCATCACGCAGATACGGCGGGCCAGAAATCCGGCCTCGCGCAGGTCATGCGTGACCAGCAGCACGGTGGGTTTGCGGTCAAGGTAAAGATCCTGAAGGATCAGCCACAACTCCTCGCGCGTGAACTGATCCAGCGCACCGAATGGCTCGTCCAGCAGCAGCAGGTCAGGGTCATGGATCAGGGCGCGGCAAAGGTTGGCACGCTGCAACATCCCGCCCGACAATTGCCACGGGAAATGGCCTGCAAAATCTTTCAGTCCGACCTGCTCTAGAAGCGCATGCACACGGTCGCGGTACGCCCCTTTGCGGTCACGCTGGAATGTGCGCTTGAACGGCTCGACGATCTTGAGCGGCAGCATCACGTTTTTCTCAATGGTCAGCCATGGCAGCATCGTCGGGTTCTGGAACGCCATACCGATCCGCAGCTCCTTGGCCGCCGCCTCGCGCCCGCCCAGCAGGACATTGCCGGTCGATGGCTGGATCAGGTTGCTGGCCAGTCGCAGGATGGTGGATTTGCCGCAGCCCGATGGCCCGACGAGCGCCAGAAAGTCGCCCCGCTCCATCCGCAATGTCGTGGGTGTCAGCGCGGTCACCGCCTGATCCCCCTTGCCGAATACGACCGAGGCATCCTGCAACTCGATCGCGGGGCGCGAATGCACCGGATTGCTTCGTGAAGCGGGCATCGCTGCAGATGCCGGCGTCGCTTTGGCGGATATGTCTGATGTCATGTTCATTCGACAACGTGACAACCAACGGCGTTGACTGAGAAGATTGTTAAGTAGTCGATCTTGAACAACGTCATTTAGGCTGTGACGGCACTGCATTGCCGCTGATTTTCGGCATTTTCGCCGATCATGATTTGTATAGCGTTAATGAATCTTGCGAGCATATAGACAAAAAGAGA